>PVMO01020000.1_pt1 | contig 255109 bp, 226 predicted proteins | sample 1853421 | NCBI WGS metagenome assembly PVMO01 (sample SAMN08533511, study PRJNA380276) | Human gut metagenome, whole genome shotgun sequencing project.
CGTTTTCTCAATTTTTCAAATATCCAGAAATGAACCAGCTTCCATATCCAGAAAATAAAATAATAGAAAGTACAGCAAATATCGCAAAGACAATCCACACTATCCAATCAGAGCCTGTTGCTAAATCTGCTAATTTCATTTACATACTCCTCCTTAAATTCCATTTTCTTAATTTTATAAACTTGAATTTTACAAGTAAAATGACCGAAATTATTTATTTGCTATTTCTACGATCATTATGCTCATAGTATTTCATTTTATCTTGATACATCTGTTCATCGATTCTATTCATAAAATCATCTATTGTTTCGTTACTTAGATTAGTTATTGCGTATCCCATAGATGCAGATAACTGATACAGTTTATCGTTCTTTTCATTCTCTGTCACAAAATTCTTTTTAGCAGATTTGATTATTTTTTGTATGAGCTGATCATCTGTTGTATTTAGCATTATAACAAATTCATCACCAGCATATCTTGTTACTACACCATATTCAGAGAACGATTTCAGAAGTAAATCAGCAACAATACACAATGCCAGATCTCCTTCTGCGTGCCCGTAGTTATCGTTAATCTGTTTAAATCCGTTCAGATCAATCATAATACCGGATACCCAGCAGTCCTTTTTATTACAGGCTCGCTTATGTAAAAATTTCAGATACTCGCGATTATATAATCCTGTAAGGCAATCTGTAAAAATAATCTCGTTTTTTAGTGCTGTCATTATTCCCGCGACCGATATTGCAATAGATGTCCAGGTGATTGCAATTTCAACGAAAAATGTCTGAATAACTACCCCTAATATAACAGGAATTAGAAATATATGTACTGGAAATAATTTTAAACTGCCATTTTTTTTTACACGCTTAACATACAAATACAAGCTGTCCAAAATGTAAAAAGCAGCAAAAATCAGAAAAATAATATATGCGAATCCTCTCTGATACCTACCATCACTCACCGAAAATACCAATGGATAAAAAATATTGATTACTAACAGTACAATAGAAATAAGTCCAATTGTTCGGTAAATATTTCTGCGTATATCAGAAAATGGGATATTCATATGTACCATTATGAATTTAGCCCACAAATATCCAATCATTACATTTCCTAAAAAGAGCCCTGATCCGCTCAGAAAGACCAAAACTTTGATAACTATATTAGAACTGCCAGCAAGATAATAAACGCAACAGTCAGAAATACTGGCAATCCCTATAGTTACCATCATTTGCTGTAGAAGTCGCATATCTCTGTCGTACTCCGCTTTTTGTCTGTTAGCGAGATACAACGTTCCAATTAGCAGTATACTAATAATATTTGCTGTAAGTACAGAAAATGAAAGATTCATATTCATAGCAAGTCTCCTTTAAAAATCCCGATTTGTATTTCTGTTTGTTTTAAAAATGGGCAACTCCGATTGGAATTGCCCACTCATTGCACTAATTATGCGTTTTTTTCTTGCTTACATCATCTTAATAGAGCTTTGCACCAGCCGGGATGTGGTTATCAACCATCAGAAGATGGAGCTTTTCTTCTCCCTCTTCCTCATGGATTGCACTGAGGAGCATTCCACAGGATTCAATTCCCATCATGGCTCTCGGTGGCAGGTTAGTGATCGCAATTAAGGTCTTTCCAACCAGCTCTTCCGGCTCGTAATAAGCGTGAATACCGCTTAAAATCGTACGATCTGTGCCTGTTCCATCATCCAGAGTGAACTGTAACAGCTTCTTGGATTTCTTAACAGCTTCACACGCTTTAACCTTTACAGCTCTGAAATCTGACTTGCTGAAAGTATCGAAATCAACAAATTCCTCAAATAAAGGCTCTACCTTTACCTTGGAGAAGTCGACAACTTCTTCCTTCTCAGGTGCTGCTGTGGAAGTGCTGTTTTCTGACTTCGCAGACTTCTTGTCAGCGTCCAGGGACTTCATTGTCGGGAATAATAATACGTCTCTGATTGCTGTAGAATTTGTTAATAACATTACCATTCTGTCGATACCGAATCCGATACCACCTGTAGGTGGCATACCGATCTCTAATGCATTTAAGAAGTCTTCATCTGTTGTGTTGGCTTCTTCGTCACCCTGTGCAAGAAGTTCTTCCTGTGCTTTGAAACGTTCTCTCTGATCGATCGGATCATTTAACTCAGAGTATGCATTTGCCATTTCCCATCCATTCATAAAGAACTCAAAACGTTCTACATAATCTGGATCTTCTGGTTTTCTCTTTGTTAATGGAGAGATTTCTACTGGGTGATCCATAACAAATGTTGGCTGGATCAGTTTGTCTTCTACGAATTCTTCGAAGAATAAGTTTAAGATATCTCCACGTTTGTGGCGTTCTTCGTATTCTACATGGTGTTCTTCAGCAGCTGCTCTTGCTTCTTCTAAAGTCTTAATCTCTTTAAAGTCTACTCCAGAGTATTTCTTAACTGCATCTACCATTGTGATTCTCTCAAAAGGTTTTCCAAGATCGATCTCGAAATCTTTATACTGAATCTTTGTTCCACCGCATACTTCTTCTGCAAGGTAACGATATAAGTTCTCTGTCAGATCCATCATTCCGTGATAGTCTGTGTATGCCTGATATAATTCCATTAATGTAAACTCTGGGTTATGACGTGTGTCAACACCTTCGTTACGGAATACACGTCCGATCTCGTAAACTTTCTCAAGTCCACCAACGATCAGTCTCTTTAAGTATAACTCTAGGGAAATACGTAATTTTACATCTTCACTTAATGCATTGTAGTGTGTTTCAAATGGTCTTGCTGATGCTCCACCTGCATTGGATACTAACATCGGAGTTTCTACTTCCATGAATCCCTGTCCATCTAGATAAGAACGGATCTTACTGATGATTTTAGAACGTTTGATGAATACTTCTTTGGATTCTTCATTCATGATCAGGTCAACATATCTCTGACGATATCTTGTATCTGTATCTGTTAATCCGTGGAATTTCTCTGGAAGTGGTTTTAAACTCTTAGATAATAAAATCACTTCTTCTGCATGGATAGATTTCTCTCCTGTCTTTGTAGCAAAGACTTTACCTTTGATACCTACGATATCTCCGATATCCATCTTCTTGAAATCCTGATAAGATTCTACACCGATCTCATCTCTTGCTACATATGCCTGAATTCCACCCTGAAGGTCCTGTACGTTACAGAAAGATGCTTTACCCATCACACGTTTGAACATTAAACGTCCTGCAACTGCTACTTCTTTTCCTTCTAATTCTTCAAAATTATCTTTGATTTCTTTTGAATGATGTGTTACATCATATTTCATGATCTCGAACGGATTCTTCCCAGCTGCCTGTAAGTCAGCCAGTTTCTGTCTTCTTACTTTGATCAGTTCGTTTGTATCTTTATTCTGCTGTGCCACTTTTCTTACTTCCTCTTACTTTCTCTGTACATCAATGACTCTGAAGTCGTTTACCTGATTGATTCCTTCTACGGATACGACATCTCCGATCTTCTTTCCAAGTAAAGCTCTACCGATCGGTGCTTCATTGGAAATCTTGTTCTGAAGGATATCTGCTTCTGTAGAACCTACGATATGGTATGTTACTTCTTTTCCAAGAGTGATGTCTTCTAATAATACGTGACATCCAAGGCTGATGACACCTTTTTCAAACTTCTCATCGATAACAACGGCGTTCTTTAAGATCTTTTCGATCTCTTCGATACGTGCTTCCATATCACGCTGTTCATCTTTGGCTGCATCATATTCCGCGTTCTCTGATAAGTCACCCTGTTCTCTTGCTTCTTTGATCTTCTGTGCGATCTCTTTACGTCTTACGACTTTTAATTCTTGTAATTCATCTTCTAATGCTTTTAAACCGTCTGGGGTTAATATATTCTTCTTTGCCTCTGCCATAACACTATTCCTTTCGTTCTAAATGTTAACTGATTAATTATATCTTACCTAAGTTTCTTTTGTCAATTCCTAATCCCTGCCATTCGTGGCTTTGAGATAATTTTGCAGTAATTCTTCTAAGTCTTCGTATGTCTCTGTATGATTTACCTTCTCGCGAAGTTTTGCTGCCCCTGGAAAACCGAATGTATACCATGCGACATGTTTCCGCATCTCACGGACTCCGATGTATTCTCCTTTAAAATCGATCATCATCTGTCCATGTCTCAACATCATGGCGACAACTTCTTCTAAGGATGGTCTTGGCATTTCTTCTCCTGTCTCAAAGAAATGTAAGATCTCTTTGAAGATCCATGGATTCCCTTTGGCTCTTCTTCCGATCATAAATCCGTCACAACCTGTCTCTTCCTGCATTCGTAGTACATCTTTTGCACATGTGATATCACCATTTCCAATTACCGGAATATCAACAGCTTCTTTTACCTTGCGAATGATCGACCAGTCTGCTGTTCCTGAATAGTACTGTTCTCTTGTTCTTCCATGAACTGCGATCGCTGCTGCTCCATTCTCCTGTGCAACCTGTGCCATCTCTGGTGCATTGATCAATTCATCGTTAAATCCCTTTCGGATCTTAACTGTAACTGGGATATCCACAGCATCTACAACTGCTTTGATCACTTTCCCTGCTAATTCCGGATTCTTCATCAACGCGGATCCATCACCGTTATTCACGATCTTTGGAACCGGACATCCCATGTTGATATCGATCATCTGAAACCGCCCATCATTGACTTTCGCTGCCATCTGACCCATGATCTCTGGATCGGATCCAAAAATCTGGATCGCTATTGGAATTTCCTTCGGATCTGTTGCCATCAATGGCTCAGATTTACGGTTCCCATAGTATAATCCTTTGGCACTTACCATCTCAGTGCACATCATTCCAGCACCCTGTTCTTTACATAACAAACGATATGGTAGATCTGTAACTCCTGCCATCGGTGCAAGTGCTAACGGGTGTTCAATTGTAATATCTCCAATAACCAGAGGTTTTAATTTATTGCTTCTCATAAATGATCTGTAATCCCTTCAATGTTAATGTTGGATCGTAATAGTCGATCTCATCAACCGTCTGTGCGATCATATTTCCAAGGCCTCCGGTTGCGATAACTTTCATATTATCAAAGCCTGTCTCTTCTTTCATCTTCTGTACCATATATTTTGTCTCACCAACAACTCCATAGTACAAACCTGCCTGCATACTGTCAATCGTGCTGTTTGCAAGGATCGTCTTTGGTTTTAAGATTTCAATCTCTGGCAGACGTGCTGCATCTCTATATAGTACATTTGCTGAAGTGCGAATTCCCGGTGCGATCACACCTGCTAAGAATACGCCATTCTCTGTGACAATATCGTATGTTGTTGCAGTTCCATAGTCAATGACGAGTGCTGGTCCGCCATATATTTCATATCCTGCAACCAGATCCACGATCCTGTCTGCTCCAACTTCTCTTGGATTAAATCTTCCAAGATTGATCCCTGTCTTGATCCCAGGTCCTACAATGATCGGTTTTACATCAAAATATTTGATCAAACCACTACTCAGTGAATGCATGATATTTGGCACAACGGATCCTATGATCGCTGCCTTCACTTCACCTTCATCCAATCCTTTTTCCTTTAATAGGCTTGAAATCAGAATTCCAAATTCATCGGATGTTCTTGGTAACTTTGTTGTAATTCGAAATACCTCTATAATCTCTTTTCTTTTGAATACGCCGATCGTTATATTGGTATTCCCAACATCGAGTGCTAATAACATAATTTATACCTCATCTTCTCCCAAAAGGAATATTTTATAATATAGTTCCAAGGACTCCCAGAAATCCTGTTTTTCCTGTCTTAGTTTCTTGATCATCAGTTCACTTCCGATCTCATCGTAAAAGAAATCATTATCTTCCACATGAGTAACAAAATTTAATTTGCCTTCTTCATCGAACTCTAATGTCAAGACTCCGCCGACTTCTGCTGTAAATAGTACACATGCAATCTGCAGTTCCTGTTTGATCTGTTCTGGTAATCCAGAAAAATCAGGGTTTAAGTAATATTTCTTCTCATATGCATTGGAACCGCATAATGTAACTTTATCCTGATACATGTTTTTGTATTTCTCCTTGTTTCTTGTATATATTCTCGGAATCTCTTATACGTATCCCAAGATACCTCTTACTGATACCTCTCCGGATGAAACTTCTGATACCTTTCCATCTTCATCCTCTACCAGTAATTCTCCACGATGATTGATGCCTCTTGATAAGAATATCTCTTCTTTGGAACCTCTGACAACCTTGATCTTCTGGTCTGTATGTACCAGAAGTTTATTGTATTCATCTTGCAACATGCTAAGATCTTCTGTCTTCAAAAACATATCGTAATATTTCTCAAAACATTCTAACACTTTCGCTGCCAATGGAGCTCTCTTGATCTTTCTTCCTCCCTCGATCTGGAGTGAAGTTGCCTTATCACTTAAATCTTCTGGAAAATGATCGATATTTACATTGATACCAAGTCCCACTACAATGTAATTGATCTCATCCATCTGAAGGCTCATCTCTGTTAGGATTCCACAGATCTTCTTTCCATTCACAATGATATCGTTTGGCCATTTGATCTTTGCCCGAATTCCTGTTGTCTCACAGATTGCTTCATTTACCGCTAATGCAGTAACTAACGTAAGCATAGAAGAATTCTGAGCTTCGATCTGAGGTTTTAGAAGAAAGCTCATCGCGATCCCTGCTCCAGCTTCTGCCAACCAGCTTCGTCCTCTTCTTCCTTTTCCCATCGTCTGTTCTTCTGTGATCGCAACGGTTCCGTGACCGGCACCTGCCTCTGCCAGACGACGGATCTCAAGATTTGTAGAATCCATTGTCTCATAACAATGAAGATCTTTTCCAAGCCATTTGGTATGAAGGCAGGATGCTACTTCTTCTTTTGTCAAAAGATCTGGTTCCATCATAAGTTTATAGCCTTTATTTGTCACAGAATCAATCTCGTAACCTTCTGCTCTTAATGCTTTGATATGCTTCCAGACAGCAGTCCTTGAAACTCCCAACCGCTCACAAAGCTGCTGTCCTGATATATAATCATCTGCATTCTTTAATTCCTTGAGAATCTTACTTTTCATTGAATATCCTATCTCCTAATATTCTCCTAAAGTCGCTACCATAACAGCTTTGATCGTGTGCATACGATTTTCTGCTTCATCAAAAATCACATCTGCATAATGTTCAAAAACATCTTCTGTGATCTCATGTCCTTTAACTGCTGGCAGGCAATGCATAACAACTGTAGTATCTTTTCCTGTCATCTCTAACATTTCTTTATTTACCTGATATGGTCTTAATAAAGCAATTCTTTCTGCTGCCTTGTCTTCTTCACCCATAGATGCCCATACGTCTGTGTAAATGCAGTCTGCACCTTCCACAGCTTCTTTCACATCTTCTGTAAAACGGATCTTAGCTCCAGATTCTTTCGCATACTCTTCGCACTGTTTTACCAGTTCTTCATTTGGCCATAAACTCTTTGGTGCTAAGCATGTGAAATTCAATCCCATCTTACTGCATCCGATCATTAAAGAGTTGCTCATGTTATTTCTTCCGTCTCCAGCGAATACGAAGTTTAATCCTTTGATCTCTCCAAACTGTTCTCTTAATGTTAAGAAGTCCGCTAAGATCTGTGTTGGATGGTAATCATCTGTTAAACCATTCCATACTGGAACTCCACTGTATTTTGCTAATTTCTCTACGTTCTCATGTAAGAATCCACGAAATTCGATCCCGTCAAACATTCTTCCAAGAACTCTTGCTGTATCTTCTACAGATTCTTTGTGTCCTAACTGAATATCATCTTTTCCTAGATATTCTGGGTGTGCACCCTCATCAACACATCCGATCGTAAATGAACATCTTGTTCTTGTACTTGGTTTTTCAAATAAAAGAGCGATATTTTTCCCTTTTAGACTGTTTCCTGTGATCCCTTTTTTCTTATCTGATTTTAATTTCGCTGCTAAATCTAAAAAATAACCAATTTCTTCTGGTGTAAAGTCTTTTAATGTTAAGAAACTTCTTCCCTTTAAGCTTGTCTTTGCGTCCATCTTTTGTTCCTCCATTTTGTTGTGTCTTGGATGTCTCTGCCCTTTGATCCCTGTCAGACATCATATAGTTGTTATTATATAGGAATGCATCTTTGAAAACAACCCGAAACCCTTATATTTCAAGGATTTCCTTGCATTTTTTCGCAACCATTTCACCTAATTTCCTATGACTTTCTCTTGTCAGGTGGCAGGCATCGATTTCGGAAGCTTTTGCATATTTTGCTGCATCCAGAAATTCAATGTTATGAAACTTTGCCCAGTCTTCATAAATCGGTGCCAATCTCTTGGAATAACTGATCCCTCTTTCAAATCCCATCTCTTCTCCACTTGGAATCTCTGTCAGATCATCCCCAAGATGCGGTGGTGCCATTAAAAGGATCTTTGCGGATCGTCCATCTTGTCTCTTCTGTGGAGTGATCGATTTGATCATCTTGATCAGACGGTCGATCCCTTTTCCGATATCTGTTGGTGTTGCCTGAAAACGGATCTTAAGGTCATTCGTTCCAAGCATTAACACTACCAGATCGATCGGTCCGTGGCTGTGTAAACATGGATCTAAATATGTTGCACCATTTCTTCCTGGTCTTAACTCATCTTCAAAACTTGTTGTTCTGCCGTTTAATCCTTCCGGAATCACGATCGCAGAATCTTTCAGTTCCTTTTGCAAAATGGTTGTCCATCGTTCTTCATATTCATAACGGAATCCATTTTCCGGATTATAGCCATAAGTATTAGAATCTCCATAACAAACGATTGTCTTCATCTTTTATCTCCCATCAATATCAAACATGGCAAAAGCCGGAACACCTCTTCAGTGCTCCGGCATACCGCCAAGGGTTGTCATATTTCCATAAACATTTTCTGATCTTACTGTTCTTTTACAGTGTCTTGTACCTGCTCTTCGATCAGATCTGCAATATTCTTCTCATCGTCTTTGGCAACTTCTGTAATTGATTTTACAAGACCTGCCATCCCCTGAATCTCAGATGGGATAATGATCTTTGTAGCTTTTCCGTCAGCTGCTTTAGCAAATGCTTCTAAGCTCTTTAACTGGATGACTGCATCGTCAGCTTTGGCTGCCTTGATTGATTCAATACCCTGTGCATTCGCTTTCTGGATCGCACGGATCGCTTCTGCCTGACCTTCTGCTTCACGGATCGTTGCTTCTTTCTTCGCTTCCGCACGAAGGATTGCTGCTTCCTTATCTCCCTCTGCCTGAAGGACCATAGATTCTTTCTGTCCTTCTGCACGTAAGATCGCGGACTTCTTCTCACCTTCTGCAATCAGAATCGCTTCTCTTCGTTCACGTTCTGCTTTCATCTGTTTCTCCATGGCATCCTGAATGGCTGCTGGTGGAATGATGTTCTTAAGTTCCACACGGTTTACTTTGATTCCCCATGGATCTGTCGCAACGTCAAGTGTTGCTCTCATCTGTGTATTGATCGTCTCTCTGGAAGTTAATGTCTCATCTAATTCCAGATCACCGATGACATTTCGAAGTGTTGTAGCTGTCAGATTCTCGATTGCCATGATCGGGTTCTCTACACCGTAACTGTATAATTTTGGATCAGTGATCTGAAAATATACAACTGTATCGATCTGCATCGTAACGTTATCTTTTGTGATAACTGGCTGTGGTGGAAAATCCACAACCTGCTCTTTTAAGTTGACTTTTCTTGCAACACGATCAATAAATGGGACTTTGACATGAAGTCCTACAGACCATGTTCCCTGATAAGCACCCAGTCGTTCTACAACATAAGCATGTGCCTGCGGCACGATACGCACTGTGGATGAAATGATCATCGCAAGCAATGCGATAACAATAATAAATAAAATAATCGACATAATCATCTTATACCTCTCTTTCTACGATCAGTTTCACGCCTCGGATTTCTTTTACGATCACTTCGCTGCCTTCTGGAATGATCTCTCCAGCCTCAAAGCTTCTCGCAGTCCAATCCTGGCCATTTAACTGAACCAACCCTTTGCTTTCCATGTTATTGATCGTTTCTTTGACAAGTGCTGTCTGTCCGATCAATGCATCGGTATTCGTTTTTTGCACCTTGCTGTTTAAATATCGTTTGGCAACTGGTCTTGTCAGTGCAAACAACAGACATGTTACCACGATAAATATCAACATCTGTACCCAAAATGGAACACCAAATAGTGCTACGATCGCTGCAACAACGGCTCCACCTGCAAACCAGATACTTGTAAGTCCAAGTGTCATAATCTCAACAAGTAAAAATACCGCGGATGCGATCAGCCAATAAACTGCATACATTTAATCCACCCCCTGTCTCTGGCGTCTTGCCTCATAAACTAAAAGGCCTGATGCCATGGCTGCATTTAATGATTCTACCTTACCACACATTGGAATCTTGATCTTCTTTTGTACTTTGTCTGTCAACTTATCTGTCAGACCATTTCCCTCATTGCCAATGAAAAATGCGGTTCCTTTTTGATAATCTTCCTTCGTATAGTCTGTTCCATTGAGATGTGCTGCATACGTGATGATATTCTTTTGTTTCATCGTTTCTGCAACTTCTAAAAGATCATCGACATAGACAAATGGCACACGAAATATTGATCCCATCGTGGAGCGCGTAACCTTTGGATTATAAATATCTACTGTATCATGACTCATGATAACACCATTGATCCCTGCACCCTCTCCTGTTCGAAGGATCGTCCCGAGATTCCCCGGATCCTGAAGATTCTCAAGCACCAGAAATAATGGTTTTTCCTGTTCTAGAAGATCTTCTAAAGAATATTTCATCATCTTCACCAGTGCAAGAACTCCCTGTGGTGTCATCGTATCGGAAATCTCTTTCATAACTTGAGGTGATACCAATTCCACATCCATATGTTCAAAAATCACTCTATGTTCGTTATAAAAATCTTCAGATGCATAGACTTTATATAAATATTCTTCTGGGATCTCTGTAAACATACGAATTCCCTCTACAAGAAATAATTCTTGTTTTCTTCTTTCTCTTGCACTCTTCTTTAATTTGATGATCTGTTTGATCTGCTTATTCTGAGTGGTTGTGATCATATTCTTATCCACCTCCGATCTATTATTTTCTTAATTTGACCAGATCTTCTTTCTTACCGATCAGCACAAGATTTTCCTCATCTTTGATCGGTTTCGTTGGATCTGGAGCCCCGTCAACACCACCTTCTCCTTCGATCGCGATGACGTTAACGTTATATTTTCCACGGAAATTAATGTCTACTAATGATTTGTTGATCCATTCTTTTCTTGCTGGTACTTTAACGATACTTGTGTCTGCAGAAAGATCAAACAGATCTGTCATACTTCCTCCAAGCAGATTGTTTGCGATCCTTGCTCCCATCTCTTCTTCTGGATAAACAATCTCATCGACTCCAACACGTTTTAATATCTCTCCTTTTAAAGTTCCGTCTGCCTTCGCAAGAACATATGGCACACCGATCTCTTTGACGATCATCAATGCCATAACACTGGAATCTAAATGCTCTGCCGTTGCGATCACAACTGCATCCATTCCTTCCAATCCGATGTTGTTCATCATTTCTTTATCAGATATATCCACACAGACTGCACAAGTTACTTTATCTGCGATATCTCTTACAAGATCCTCATCTTTATCAACTGCCAGTACTTCTGCTCCACCTTTAGCAAGTGACCTTGCGATGCTGCTTCCAAACTTTCCGAGTCCTAAAACTGCAACTGACTTCTTCATTCTTCTCCGTTACCTCCGTTGCGATATCATGTTATAATGTGAATCTATTTCACTTATAAGATCAGATCCTGTTCCGGATACATGACCATCTTTTTCTTATTCTTCTGTGAAAAACCGATCGCCATAGAAATCGGTCCGACACGCCCTAAGTACATGGTAATGATGATAATCACTTTCCCTGCGATTGTCAAATTCGGTGTCAATCCTTTGGTTAAACCAACTGTCGCGAGTGCTGATACACATTCATAGCATGAATCCATAAAAGTCCCGTGATCAAATACCAACAACAATAACACAGATGTCATCAGCACGATCAGGTTGATCACAATGATCGCAAGTGCCTTCGACAACAGATTCTGTGGAACTCTTCGTTTAAATAACGTAATTGATTCTTCTTGTTTTGCCACAGAGAGCACACAAAATACAAGAATTGTGAATGTCACTGTCTTGACACCGCCTGCAGTACCAGTTGGTGATCCTCCGATGATCATCAAAAACATAGAAACCAGCGAAGATGCATCCGTCAATGCGGCCTGTGCTACCGTCTCAAACCCTGCGGTACGTGTCGTCACAGACTGAAACAGTGATGCCTGTATCTTCTGTGGCAATGACAGACTCTCCATAGTTGCTGGATTATGATATTCAAACAGAAAGATCAATATTGTACCAAACAAGATCAAAAATGACGTAATGGATAACACGATCTTGGTCTGAAATCTCCATTGTTGTATCATCCTTTTTACAGGAACTTTATCTTTTACGATCTTTTTGAATCCCTGCCAAAGATCTTTCCATACAACAAATCCAAGACCTCCCAGGATGATCAGCCCCATTGTCGTAAAATTCATAACTGGATTCGTTACATAGCTTCGCAGACTGTCGTCTCTTACAATATCCATTCCTGCATTACAAAATGCCGAGATTGAATTAAAGATTGCTGCCCATATTCCATATCCAATGCCAAATTCCGGCACATACTGAGTCGCATAAAGAACTGCTCCAATTCCTTCTATGATCCCTGTCCCGATCAGAATCTTCTTAACTAATGGAACTAAACCTGTCATTGTATTAAGACCCATAGACTCCTGGATCAACATTCTATTTCCAAGAGTGATCCTCTTTCGAAGCATAAAAAACATTCCGGTTGTGATCGTAATGACACCAAGTCCTCCGATCTGTACAAGCAATATGATCACTGCCTGCCCAAATATACTCCAATGTGTCATTGTTGTCTCAACGATCAAACCCGTCACACACACAGATGTTGTTGCTGTAAATAATGCATCAATATAAGGCGTTGCCTGCCCGCTTTGTGTTGCGATCGGCAGTGCAAGCAGTATCGATCCTGCAAATATTGTAATTAAAAATCCAAGCAATATGACCTGTACCGGTCGTAACTCTTTCATAAAATAATGCTCCTATATAGAGAAATAGAGGAATCCTAGATAAACAGGATTCCTCTAAGATCATGTTTTATTTATTTTCCTAATAAATGTGCGATCTGAAGCTGATATTCATCGATATCTTTTGTCATTGCGAGTCCTTCGTCAATGTCCATATCCATGAATCTTCCGTTCTGGTATCCAACAACACGGTTTGTCTTTCCTGCACATAATAAGTCAACTGCGTAAGCACCCATCATAGAAGCGTATACACGGTCTTTTGCTGTTGGGCTTCCACCACGCTGCATATGTCCAAGAATCGTAGCACGTGTTTCAATACCTGTTGCAGATTCGATTCTCTTCGCCATACTGTAAGAATGTCCAACACCTTCGGCATTGATTACCATATGATGTGTCTTACCTTTTGCTCTGTTACGAAGTAAATGTTCGATGATCTGCTGTTCTACCTTAGGAAGGTTTCCATCAAAGCTTTCTGGGATCAGGATATCTTCTGCTCCTGTTGCCATACCACACCATAATGCGATATATCCAGCTCCACGTCCCATAACCTCTACGATACTACATCTTTCATGAGATGTTGATGTATCACGGATCTTGTCGATCGCTTCCATCGCTGTGTTAACAGCTGTATCGAATCCGATCGTATATTCTGTACATGCGATATCTAAGTCGATCGTTCCTGGAACAGCGATCGTGTTGATTCCAAGCGCTGCTAACTTCTTAGCTCCCTGGAAAGAACCGTCTCCACCAATAACTACCAGTCCGTCGATTCCATGTGCTTTACAGATCTCAGCACCACGTTTCTGACCTTCTTCTGTCTTAAATTCTTCACATCTGGCTGTGAAAAGGATTGTACCTCCACGGAAGATCGTATCGGCTGTTTCTGTTGGTGTTAAATCGATGATGTCTTCGTTTAACAGTCCATTGTAACCTTTACGGATTCCCTTGACTTTTAATCCTCTTTCTTTACCAATTCTGGCTACGGCACGCACTGCTGCGTTCATAGCAGGTGCATCTCCACCACTTGTTAAAACTCCAATTGTTTTAATGTTTGGTTTTCCCATTTGCAATATCCTCCAATTATTAATCCATACAATTCTTAACTTGGCTTTTATTCTAATCCATTTAAAGAAATTTTTCAATAGTCTTTGTTATATTCCTAACGATCTAACCCGAATATTTTCTTTTCCATATCGTTTTTCGAGATCAAATAATAAATTCTCGTCACCAGAAACCATATAATCTCTCCCTAGACGGTTCACAGCACGTTCTGTTTTGCAATAGATCACCACTGGATTTTTACCGGGATAGGAAGTTAAAATACCTTTTAATGCATCCTCTTCTTTAAAAAATGCTTCTTTATCCGCAAATTGTACCCATAATTCCTGTCTGCTATCCTCAAAACTGATGATCTGATTACATATGACTTTGCTTTCTTCTTCAGAAATCTGTGTTGTTCCTTTGATAAATACTTTGGCATCTTCTCTTAAAAGAGACTGATATGTCGCATACTGTCTTGGAAATACGACAACTTCCACGGTTCCTCTTAAGTCTTCCAGTGTGATAAATGCCATATTCTGATTCTTCTTCGTAAGTTTCACACTCATCTCACTGATCAAACCGCCAATGATACAGCTTTCCCGATCGTGAATCTTTGTCTTTCCTGTTTCTTCATCGATCACAAAATCAGAAGTATGTGCTGTTACACTTCGTTCAAGGCGTTCTATATCATCCTCTAAAGGATGTCCACTGACGTAGATCCCAAGCACTTCCTTTTCCATGGCAAGTTTCTGCTCTTTCTCATATTCCCCAACATCTGGATAGGAAATCTGAAAAGACTGCTGGTCTTCTTCTCCAAGAAGATCCATCAGACTCATCTGTCCTGCGATCTCATTTTTCCGTTCTTTCTGGATACTATCGATCACACTGGCGTAGACGATCATCTGCTGCTTTCTTGTTACATGAAAACAATCTAAAGCTCCCGATTTGATCAGATTTTCTACAGTTCGTTTATTGATCTCTTTGCTTGATAATCGTTCCACGAGATCTTTAAAATCTCTGTATGGTCCATTTAAATTTCGTTCTCTTATGATCGCTTCAATGACTGGCCGTCCCAGACTCTTGATCGCAGTCAGTCCATAGCGGATATTTCCATGGTCTACAGAGAACGCACCCTCTCCATAGTTAATATCTGGTGGCAAAATCTTAATTCCTAACTTCTTGCAGGCATAACTGTATTCTGAAATCTTGTTTGTATTTCCAAGAACAGAGGTTAACAAGGCTGCCATAAATTCTACTGGATAATGGCATCTTAAATAGGCTGTACGATAGGCAACTACTGCATATGCTGCCGCATGAGATTTGTTAAATGCATATTTTGCAAAGTCTAACATCTCATCCCAGATCTGGTTCGCTGTCTTTTCATCAATACCGTTATTGATACATCCTGGAATTCCTTCTTCTTCATTTCCATAAACGAAATTCTGTCGTTCTTTGATCATGACATCGCCTTTTTTCTTGGACATCGCACGACGTACAAGGTCACTTCGTCCAAGCGTATATCCGGCTAGTTTCATAACGATCTGCATAACCTGTTCCTGATAAACGATACATCCATAGGTTGGCTCCAGAATCTCTTCCATCTGTTCACATTCATAATGTATGCTTTCCTGATGATTCTTTCCCTCAATGTATCGTGGAATAAAGTCCATTGGTCCCGGTCGATACAAAGAAATTCCAGCAATGATATCTTCCATATTCTGTGGTTTTAGTTCTTTCATAAATGACTTCATTCCTGAACTTTCCAACTGAAACACACCTTCTGTATGACCATTTCCAATCATCTCATAAACTTCTTTGTCTGTCGGATCAATTTTCGTGATATCAAAATCCGGCACTTTTCTTCGCACCATTTTCTCTGCATCCTGAATGACTGTTAATGTACGAAGTCCCAAAAAGTCCATCTTCAACAGACCAAGTTCTTCAATCGTTGTCATCGTAAACTGAGTAACAGCTGCGTTATCTGCACCTGTTGCTAATGGCACATATTCATCAATCGCTGTCTTACCGATCACGACCCCAGCTGCATGCATGGAGGCATGTCTTGGAAGTCCTTCTAGTCTCTTCGACATATCGATCAGATAATGTGTTTCTTCGTCCTGCTCATAAGCATTTCTCAAGTCCTTGCTGATCTTTAATGCTTTATCGATCGTAATATTTAATTCATTTGGAACCATCTTTGATATTCCATCTACTTTTGCATATGGAATATCCAAAACTCTTCCGACATCACGGATCACGGCTCTTGCAGCCATAGTTCCAAAAGTGATGATCTGTACTACTTGATCTTTCCCGTATTTTCTTACAACATAATCAATGACTTCCTGTCTTCTCTCATAACAGAAATCCACGTCGATATCGGGCATGGATACACGTTCTGGATTTAAGAAACGTTCAAACAGCAGTTGATACCGGATCGGATCGATATCTGTGATCTCCAAACAGTAAGAAACGATACTTCCGGCTGCGGAACCACGACCAGGTCCCACTGCGATCCCATGTTCTTTTGCATAATGAATGAAATCCCATACGATCAGAAAATAATCAACATATCCCATATTTTCAATAGTTTTCAATTCATAATCCAGCCGCTCTCTTAATTCTTTTGTAATATTCGGATAACGACGTTTTAAGCCTTCTTCGCATAAATGGTTCAGATACGTAACTGCAGTGTATCCTTCTGGCACATCATATTCTGGCACTTTCTGTTCTCCAAATACGATTTCAACATTACAACGTTTGGCAATCTTGCCTGTATTCTCGATCGCTTCTCTTGCATATGGGAACAATCTCTGCATTTCTTCCGGAGATTTTAAATAATACTGACCTCCTTCATAACGCATACGGTCTTCATCCTGCACTTTCTTCCCCGTCTGGATACAAAGCAGGATATCGTGTGCCTCGGCATCTTCTTTAAATGTATAATGAATATCATTTGTAGCAACCAGATCAATTCCTGTCTCTTTTGACATCTTAAGCAGTGCCGTGTTTACTTTTGTCTGATCTGGAATTCCGTGATCTTGCAGTTCCAGGAAGAAATTGTCTTTTCCAAAAAGATCCTGTAATCTCAACGCCGTATTCTTTGCTTTTTCGTAGTTATTTTCACGGATATAAGTTGCAACTTCCCCAGCAAGACATGCACTTAATGCGATCAGACCTTCCTTGTATTCTTCCAGAACTTCATAATCTACTCGTGGCTTGTAATAAAATCCTTCGGTAAACCCCCTGGAAACGATCTTCATCAAGTTATGGTAACCCGTGTCATTTTGGGCAAGAAGTACCAGGTGATAGTATCTTTTATCTCCCTGACTGGCTTCTTTATCGAATCTCGAACCAGTTGTTACATAAATCTCGCATCCAATGATCGGTTTGATCCCTTCTGCTTTCGCTGCCCTGTAAAAATCGATCACTCCGTACATCGCTCCATGATCGGTGATCGCAATGCTGTCCATGCCAAGCTCTTTTGCCTGATGAACTAGCTCCTTGATCTTACTGGAACCATCCAGCAGACTGTATTCTGTATGGACATGTAAATGTGTAAAACTCATGAACCCTCTTTTCTAATATGTTTTTTGTATTTTCTGGCTATCATTTTATCATACAACTTCATTTTATGCTATAATCTGTAGATAACAGCATAAATTTTTTAAACCGTTATCATCAATCACACCTATGCTGAAATCTAACAGTGAAAGAAACGAGGTTTTCTATGGAGAATATAACAATTCAAGACATTTTAGAAGCAACAGACGGAACACTTTTATGTGGTGATCCTTCCATGAAGATTGACCACTTAAGTACGAATTCTATGGAAATCGGTCCTAACACTTTATTTGTACCGATCATCGGAGAACGTGTTGATGCCCATATTTTTATTCCTAATGCATTAAAAGAAGGCGGTGCCTGCTTAACACAAGAACATACAGAAGCTTCAGGAAATGCTCCATACATCAAAGTTCCTGATACTTTGACAGCCATGCAGCAGATTGCTGCCTATTACAGAAATAAAATGTCTCTTCCGATCATCGGCGTTACTGGAAGTGTTGGTAAAACAACAACCCGCGAGATGATCGCACATGTTTTAAAGGGCAAATACAAAGTATTTGAAACGATTGGCAATCAAAACAGTCAGGTTGGTGTTCCATTAACATTAGATCATCTGACATCCGAAGATGAGATCGGTGTTCTTGAGATGGGAATGAGTGAAAAGGGACAGATCACAACTCTTGGTAATATCATCCATCCAAACGTTGGTGTTGTCACAAATGTTGGTGTTTCACACATTGAGATGATGGGTTCCCGAGACAATATCTGTATCGAAAAATTAGATATCCAGAATGGTCTGCCTGAAGATGGTGTCCTATTCTTAAATGGAGATAATGATATGATCCGTAAACATATCGATTATGTCAAAAAACCATATGAATTTTACGGTTTCGCAGATGATTGTACTTACCGTGCAGAAAAAATCCGTGAAAAAGGTGGACAAACTTTATTTGAATTCCACTATGGTGATATGAAAGAACCTATCACTTTAAATGTACTTGGAAAGCATAATGTATCCAATGCATTAGCCGCCATTGCGATCGGACTTCGCTATGATGTTCCAATGAGTGCGATCAAGGCACAGTTATCCACATTTTCTGGTCAGAGACAGAATATTATCCACGTTAACGACTATATTCTGATCGATGATGCGTATAATGCAAGCCCAGATTCCATGAAAGCAAGTTTAAGTATTTTATCTGAATTTAAGACACGTGGAAGAAAGATCGCTGTCTTATCTGACATGTTAGAACTTGGACCAGATTCACCGGAATACCACAAAGAAGTGGGACGTTTTATCGCTACAACAAAAGTGACAGATCTCTTTATCACTGGTGAACTTTCCAGACATTATATTGAGGAAGCATGGAAGGAAAATCCTTCTCTTCATACCCGTGCATTTTCTTCTAACGGAGAACTGATCGCTTTCCTTGAAACTTACTTAAAGAAGAACGATGTCGTACTGATCAAAGGCTCTAACGGTATGAATCTTAAGGAAGTAAGCAAAGCCTTAATGGCTTGATTGTATCAAAAATAGAACATTATTTTCTCTTGACATTCTTTTTTTACAGGACTATTATGAATGCAACGAAATACAGAATGCAATGAGCAGGACACATTGATATTTGAATTCTTTTTCAGAGAGTTGCCGGTTGCTGTGAGGCAATAAAGAACTTATGTCCATATCCCCTGCGAGCAGTCAGCTGAACATGATGATTCATTAGTAAGTGCGACCGGAATCCTTCCGTTATCAAGGAGCACATTAAATGATGTGACTAAGGGATTACGATTTGAGTAATAAAAAGAAGTGGTACCGCGGAGAATATTCGTCTTCTGAAATGCTGAGCAGGCATTTCAGGAGATTTTTTTTACTCATTTTTATTGTATCCTGTGTTTTGAATACATTTTATTTTATGATAGAGTTTATTTTAAGAGGAGTGATTAAGAATGAATAGCTTAACAATCGTAGCAATCGCAATCGTCGTATTAGTTGCTGGTTATGCCCTTTACGGACGCTGGTTAGCTAAGACATGGGGAATCGATCCTAAAGCGAAAACCCCAGCTTACACACACGAAGATGGTGAAGATTACATCCCGACACCAAAAGCCGTTGTATTTTCCCATCAGTTTTCATCCATCGCAGGTGCAGGTCCTGTTACCGGACCGATCATCGCCGCAATGTTTGGATGGCTGCCAGTTCTTCTCTGGCTGTTGATCGGTGGTATCTTCTTCGGAGCCGTTCAGGATTTTACAGCTCTTTACGCTTCTGTAAAGAATGAAGGAAAATCCATGGGTGTCCTGATCGAGAAATACATTGGTAAAACAGGAAGAAAATTATTTCTTCTGTTCTCCTGGTTATTTACTTTACTTGTAATCGCAGCTTTCACAGATATGGTTGCCGGAACCTTTAACGGATTTACAGTAACTGGTGCTAAAAGTTCACCAAACGCTGCCGCTGCTTCTATCTCTATGTTATTTATCTTAGGAGCTGTTGTTTTCGGATTATTCACAAAATATGTAAAACCAAACCAGAAAGTAGAATTTGTTGCAGGACTTGTATTACTGCTCGTTATGTTAGCCGTTGGTATTGCCTTCCCATTATATTTTACAAAAAATACTTGGATCGCAGTCGTTATGGTTTACTTATTCCTTGCATCTGTTATGCCAATGTGGCTAATGATGCAGCCTCGTGACTATTTAAGTACCTTCTTATTAGTCGGAATGATCATCGGTGCTGTTCTTGGTGTATTTGTTGCCCATCCAGCAATGAACTTACCAGCATTCAGCGGATTTAATGTTGGTGGAAAAAGCTTATTCCCTACATTATTTATCACGATCGCCTGTGGTGCTGTTTCAGGATTCCACAGTTTGGTATCTTCCGGAACATCATCTAAGACAGTCAGCAATGAAAAAGACATGCTTTGTGTTGGATATGGATCTATGATGGTAGAATCTTTATTAGGTGTTATCGCCTTAGTTGTTGTCGGTGCAGCAGCTGTCGGTGGTAAAATGCCTGAAGGAACACCATTCCAGATCTTCTCAGGAAATGTAGCTGGATTCTTAACATTACTTGGAATCCCTAAACATGTAGCTACTTGCTTTATGACAATGTGTGTTTCTGCACTTGCATTAACATCCCTTGACTCTGTAGCAAGAATCGGACGTATGTCATTCCAGGAATTATTCATGGGAGAAGCTGCTGATGGCTCTGATCTTACAGGGGTAAGAAAATTATTTACAAACAAATATTTCTCAACTGTTATCACATTATTCTTCGGATTCTTATTATGCTTAGGTGGATACAACAACATCTGGCCATTATTCGGAGCCGCAAACCAGTTATTAGCATCTTTGGTATTGATCGCATTATCTGTCTTCTTATTAACAACAGGAAGAAAAGGATGGATGTTATACGCACCTATGTGCATCATGTTAGTTGTAACATTTACAGCCCTTGTACAGGCCGTGATCGGAATCTTTACAAAGATCTTTGTAACAGGTGGATTCGTATTTATGATCGATGGATTACAGTTGATCGTCGCTTTACTTCTGATGGCACTTGGACTTATGGTTGCAGTTTCCTGCTTTAAGAAACTGTTCCAGAAAAGCCATGAAGGAGCAGATAATAGATCTACACATACAACTGTGTAAATTTTAATTGTATGACGGAAATGTATTAAGTATTCATAAAAATATAAAGAAAGATAGAGGTACGAAAAACGAATTTCATTTCGTACCTCTATCTTTCTTTATATTTTTATGAATACCTGAAGACATTCTCGTATAAAATTAAAAATTTCCAAACAGAAGGATTGTATGTTGAAGGTTATCTGTTTTCAATTTTTGTAGTGGTAGACAGATGTTTATTATAAATACCAATAACGTTTAACCTACATCTATCACCTTAAATTTTCCAATCTTGTAATTGTCCACACTTTAGACTTCAGGTATATGATAAAAAATAAATAAACGATCGGAAGAGCAGCATTAGAATTTTGCCACGTTTTTTGCGGATTCGCAGCCGGCTTGGTGCGTTGTTTGAGCCTCAAAGAGTTTCTGTTTTGAATACCCTTGAAGGCGAGTTACGCAAGGAAAGCCGGCGGATCAGCGATCTGTAAAAAACGTGAGGAAAATTCTCTAGCTGCTCTTCCGATCGTTTATTTATTTTTTATCATATACTCGAAATCTAAAGTTGGCCAACTCTACAAATTAAAACTTCTCTATGTACCCCTGCACAAGGATAAACAAAACGATCAATGGTAATATATAAGTAATGTAAATACGTGGCCATTTTGGGAATTTGATTCCTTTTCCTTCGTTGGCTTCTTTCATAAAGTTGTCCCATCCCCATCCGTATTTTGTAACGCAGAATAACAGATAGATCAGAGATCCTATTGGAAGAATATTGTTGCTTACGATGAAGTCCTCTAAATCCTGGATCGTTGTTCCTGCTCCTAGTGGCTGAATAAAACTCCATACGTTAAATCCTAGAGCACATGGTAAGGATAACACAATAATGAGTACTGCATTAAATACGATTGCTTTCTTAAGGCTCCATCCCCATAGGTCTTGTGCAAATGACAGGATGTTCTGAAATACTGCGATGATCGTTGATAATGCCGCAAAACTCATAAATAAGAAGAACATTGCTCCCCAGACTCTGCTTCCTGGCATTTCGTTAAATACATTTGGCAGTGTGATAAATACTAAGTTTGGTCCGCTTCCTGGATTTACTCCGAATGCAAAACATGCTGGAAAAATCACCAGTCCTGCCATTAATGCTACTAACGTATCAAGAATTGCCACACTGATTGCTTCTCCTGTCAGTCTTCGGCTCTTGTCAATGTAACTTCCAAAGATTGCAATCGCCCCTATTCCAAGACTTAGTGTAAAGAATGCCTGTCCCATTGCTGCGGATACGACCGTCATCACACCTTGTTTCTTCACTGCTGCAAAATCTGGAATCAGATAAAATTTTAATCCTGCAGAGGCTCCATCTAAAGTTACACTCCTTGCGATCAATACCAGAATTACGATAAACAAACATGACATCATAACTGTTGTGATCTTCTCTACTCCATTTTGAAGACCAAGAGAACATACTAAAAATCCCAATGCAATAACTACTAACATCCAGAAGATCTGTGCCTTTGGATCTGACAGCATTGTTCCAAAAGTATTTTCTACCTGTGCTGGATTTTTCCCAACAAAGTCTCCTTTTAACATCTTAAAGAAATAGCTGATCATCCATCCTGCTACTGTCGTGTAAAACATCATCAACAGATAATTTCCAGCCATACCAACATAACTGTACCAATGCCATTTTGTTCCTTTCGGTTCTAACACCTGAAAGGATCTTGCAATACTCTTCTGACTGGCTCTTCCGACTGCATATTCCATAACAAGGATTGGCAGCCCTAAAATGATCAGGAAGAACAGATAGATCAGCACAAATGCAGCTCCACCGTATTGTCCTGTGATAAATGGAAATCTCCACACATTTCCCAAGCCGATCGCACAACCAGCCGAGATCAAAAGAAATCCAATTCTAGATGAAAATTTCTCTCTATTTTCCAAATTACTTTCCTCTTTTCTATATATTTTGACTCACAAAAGTTTATTGTACCATAGCTTGGCAATATTTAAAACCAAAAAAACAATTTCACAAAAGACTTCCTATTTAATGTTGTTTTATTACGCAAAACGCTGAATCTTCGAATTTTTCTTGACTTGGATTGTATATTGTATTTATAATGTACCCAATTTAAGAAAATGAAGATTAATACTTACAATTACACGAAAGGAACCAAGAATATATATGATAAAAAATATCATGGGTGCTGCCATCGCTGTTGCTCTCGCAGTTGGTATCGGTACAACCGGAGTAATATCAAACACAACTTATAAAAAGCCAACACAGATCATAGCAGCTGCCAAAACAACAACTTTAACTGATTATCATTCCAATACAGAATTCACAAAATCCTCTGATGTGAAGAAGATCATTTCCACTTATGGTTTAAAAGATTCTGATAAGACAAGCAAGATCGTATACATTCCAATCAATAATTATTCTGTGAACGATGCAGATGGTCAGAATAATGAAGTTCCCGTTGATACAAGACTTGCGAACTATTCTGTAAAGAAAAAAGGATACAAAGATCAGGTTTCTTATGTAAGATCAATCACTGCTAATACTTCTTTAGCTCAGTCGATCAAAGAATCTGTAACAACAACTTATGATTTCTCAAATATCGTATCTGTATCTGGAAAAAATGCGGCATTAGAATCATGTTTAACATCTGCATATGGTTTTTCTGTCTCAAACAGATCAAATATGAATGAAACTTTTAAACTTTCCTCAGAAAACGGTGCTGATTTAAATATCTATGTTTTGAATCGTACTTATGACTATCAGCTTTGGGAAACTGATCTGTCTCATGATATTTCTTCTGACAGCTATCTTGGTAATGGAACCATAAAACGTCCAGTTGGTCTCATCATTACTGTTAGCAAAAATTCATAAAATGAGTTAATACTTAGTCCCATTTCAGATTGCATTTACAGCGTTTTTTTTGTATAATTATTCTATGATATTAGTGCGTGCAGATACCCATTTGTATCTGCATTTCCTTATATCTTTCATTTTATATTTATATGGACTTAAGGAGGATTTATTTATGGTAACATGGAACAATCTTGATACTTTAACATCTTATGCTAAACTCAAAGATCTTAAAAATCATGTAGACATCAAAGAAGCTATGGCAGGTGAAAACGGCGCGAAACGTGTCGCTGAATATTCTGCACCTATGGCTTCTGGTTTAAGCTTTAACTACGCTGCAAAACAGGTAGATGATGAAGTTCTTGATGTATTAGCTGAATTAGCTGATGAACATCAGTTAGTTGACAAATTCGAAGAATTATACAACGGAGCGATCATCAACACAGGAGAACAGAGACTTGTTCTTCATCATTTAGCCCGCAGACAGCTTGGAAAAGACGTTATCGTTGATGGTGTCAACAAACGTGATTTCTACGTTGAACAGCAGAAAAAAGCAGCTGACTTTGCAAACAAAGTACATGCTGGTGAGATCACAAATGAAGCTGGTGAAACATTCACTACAGTTGTTCAGATCGGTATCGGTGGTAGTGATCTAGGACCTCGTGCTTTATATATCGCTCTTGAAAACTGGGCTAAGACAAACGGATGCGCTAAAATGGAAGCAAAATTCATCAGTAACGTAGACCCTGATGATGCGGCTGCTGTTTTAAATTCTATCGATGTTTCCCGTTCTTTATTTATCGTTGTATCTAAATCTGGAACAACATTAGAGACATTAACAAATGAAGCTTTCGTTAAAGATGCTTTAGTAAAAGCTGGATTAAATCCTTCTAAACATATGTTAACTGCAACAAGTGAGACTTCTCCTTTAGCTAAGAGTGATGATTATCTTGCTGCATTCTTCATGGATGACTTTATCGGTGGACGTTATTCTTCTGTATCTTCTGTAGGTGGAGTGATCCTTTCACTTGCATTTGGACCAGACGTCTTTGCAAGAATCCTTGATGGTATGGCTGAAGAAGACAAGCTTGCTACTAACAAAGACATCAAAGCAAACCCTGACTTATTAGATGCCCTGATCGGTGTTTATGAAAGAAATGTACAGGGATATCCTGAAACAGCTGTTTTACCATATTCTCAGGCATTAAGCCGTTTCCCAGCACATTTACAGCAGTGTGACATGGAATCTAATGGTAAATCTGTAAACCGTTTTGGTGAACCTGTAGATTATGTAACAGGACCTATCATCTTTGGAGAACCTGGTACAAATGGACAGCATTCTTTCTATCAGTTATTACATCAGGGAACTGACATCGTTCCTTTACAGTTCGTTGGATTCAAAGACAGCCAGCTTGCTACAGATGTTGTGATCGAAGGAAGCACAAGCCAGAAGAAGTTATGTGCTAACGTTGCAGCTCAGATCGTTGCTTTCGCATGTGGTAAAGATGATGAAAACAACAACAAGAAATTCGAAGGTGGCCGTCCATCAAGTATCATCATCGGAGATCAGTTAACACCTGAATCACTTGGATCTCTGTTAGCTCATTTCGAGAACAAGATCATGTTCCAGGGATTCATCTGGAATGTAAACAGCTTTGACCAGGAAGGTGTTCAGCTTGGTAAAGTACTTGCAAAACGTGTACTTGCACATGAAACTGAAGGAGCACTGAAAGCTTATAGTGATTTATTTGAGATTTAGTTTCCTGGATCAGTAGATACTATTTACTGTATCGACACTTGTAAGCTAAAATAGAATATTAAAAACCACAGTATACATTTTTCATTGATTTTTGCATTACTGTGGTTTTTTTATGTTATAATGAAACCGTATAGAATATATATGAAGAAAGGGGAATATAAATTGAAAAAACAAATTTTTAGGAATCTATACATATTTTTGGTATTTATTTTAATGTTTAGCTGTTTTTTTGTCTTTGGTAAGAAGGTTTCTGCCAATGAAAATCAAAATGCTGCACCAATTATTACTTATTATGGATTAAATGGTAATGATATAACCATACAGTGGAAGGCACCTGATGGAGTTTCTTATTCTGAAGTAGATATTTATTCAGCGACTTCCCCAAACGGTTCTTATCGCTATGAAAATACCGTATCTGGCAATTCTTATACAAACACCTATGTTGCAAAAGGTGTTCCTTATTATTACAAATTAGAAGCTTCTTATGAAGATAATGAGGGATATAAAACTGTAACCACTTATGCAGGCAAATGTATTATTAATCCATTGCCAGCTCCTTCTTCTTTGGAAGCCAGCACTGGAAATTCGCATAGTATTACTGTTAAATGGAAAGCATCCGATGATTGTGATGGTTATCAAATTTATCGAAGTGTTTCTCCTGATGGAAATTATGAGTTAGTCCAAACTGTATCTAATGAAAGTAGAAGTTCTTGGTGGTACGATGATGATGACGAATCTTTCCAAACATATACGCAGAAAAATCTTGAACTAGGGAAAATATATTATTACAAGATCCGTCCATACACTACATATATTGATGAAACATTTTATGGGGATTTTTCTAATTATATTTCTTGTCAGGTTACGATCAATGGTACAAAAGTAAAAAGTGCTTCTTCCAAGAAAAAAAAGATCAATACGATCACATGGGCAAAAAATGATGAGGCTGATGGGTATATCGTATATTATTCCAAAAAGGAAGATGGAAATTACACAAAATTAAAGACTTTCACAAGTCGAAACAACTTATCTTATACTCATACGAAATTAACAAACGGAACTGCTTATTACTACAAAATTCAGGCATATAAGAACTTTAATGGCGGTAAACTGTATGGTCCAATGACACCTTATCTAAAATACTGTGATTACTATTCTTATGCAGACGAATCTTATGAAAATCGCTGCCGCCGTGCTTTTGGGAAGTCTTATTATGCTGACTATAAGAGTGCTAAGCAGGCAAAGAAACATATGAAAACGATCACAGTAAAAGTATGGGATAAGAAAGGTAAGAAAAAATATACAAGAAAATTCCGTATCACTATAAACAAAGGGCTTGCACCTTCTATCAAAGAAATGTTTAAGGAAATCTACAAGAGCAAAGAACGTTTCCCTATCCATGAGATTGGGTGCTACAGCTGGCGTGGTAAGAATTCCAGTTCTGAACATTGTGAGGGATTAGCTTTTGATATTAACTCCAATGAAAACTATATGATCCAGGGTAAAAAGGTATTGGCTGGTTCTTTCTGGAAACCTAAGAAGAATCGTTATTCAATTCCTTTGAACTGTAAATTGGTTAAAATTCTCGAGAAATATGGTTTTCATCGTGGATTGTGGGGATCCCGCAGAGATTATATGCATTTTTCTTATTTTGGTGGTTAATACAAACCAAACAAAGGATCAGGCATTTGCCTGATCCTTTGTTATGTAAGCCGAAAACCGGACTTGAACCGGCGACCCCTTCATTACGAGTGAAGTGCTCTACCAACTGAGCTATTTCGGCATATATGAAAGCACAGATATGTGTATCTATGCTCCTTTTGTAAGATAATATTCAATCTTGCTGATTGCTTCTTCTTCATCGACTCCGTCAGCTACGACTGTTAAATCCTCTAAACGATCTAAGTCTAATCCAAGACTCATCATTCCCATCATACTCTTTACATTGACTTGCTTATTCCCTGTCTCGAATAAAATCTTGCTCTCAAACTGGCTCGCCATCTGTACAAGAAAAGCTATTGGTCTGTCTTCTTCTCTTAAGGCTACTTCCACTTTGACGTTCTTTGAAATCATTCCTGTCCTCCCAATCTTATCTCTTCCGCAATTCGGCCGATCTTCTTTAACCGGTGGTTCACACCAGACTTGCCTACTGGCGGTTCTAGCATATCTCCAAGTTCTTTCAGTGTAGCTTCCGGGTGTTCCAGACGTAATCTTGCAATATCCTGCAACCCTTGATCTAAAAAACGGAGGCCTTTGTGCTTATCAATATATTCAATGTCTTCCACCTGCTTGACTGCGGCTGAAACCGTCTTATTAATATTCGCTGTCTCGCAATTGACACGACGGTTTACTTTATTACGCATATCTTTCAGGATTCTTACATTCTCCAGCTCCATCAATGCGACGTGTGCTTCCATAATATTCAACACATCTACAATCTTTGATCCTTCTTTCATGTATACCACGTAGTACTTTTTACGCAAAACAATTTTAGCATCTAAATCAAAAAAATTCAAGACCTCTTTTAATTGTTCTGCTGTCTGTACATTAGTAGATACAACTTCAAAATGATAATTCTTCTCTGGATCACTCATGGAACCAGCTGCCTGAAAAGCCCCTCGAATATATGCCCGCTTACAACATGTGTTCTGTAAAACAAGTCCAAATTCTTTGGAATCTAAAAGTTTCACTGCTTTCAATATTAAAACACAATCCTTATGCTTGTCAACACTTATCGTATAATTTCGACTTCTTTTTAAAAATTCGTTTCGTCCAACATCAATCTTCGCATGAATATCAAACACATCTTTGATAAGTTTATAAAAACGTTTCGCAGCAGATACCGTCTCCGTCTGGATCTGAATCTCATAATGTTCTGGCTCTAGACTGATATTCCCTCCAAAACGTAAGAATCCTGCGATCTCCGCAATCTTACAATGTCTGGCACCGGTTTCATTTCTTGATAATTCCTCTTTAATATTACTTGAAAATGACATTGCCTACCTCATAATATCTCTATGCTCTACTTTGACAGAATATGGCAGTTGTTTTAATCTCTCTGCCAATTTATTCGTGATCGTAACAGATCGATGCTTTCCTCCAGTACATCCGATTCCGATCACAAGATTATACTTGCCTTCTTTAATATAATTTGGGATCAAGAATCTCATCATATCATCTAACTTATCAAGAAATTCCACAGATTCTTCATGCTTCATCACAAAATCCTGAATTGGTTTGTCATTTCCAGTTAATGGTCGCAAATTCAGATCATAGTATGGATTTGGAAGAAATCTGACATCAAATACCAGATCTACATCCGCAGGAATCCCATGTTTAAATCCAAAAGAAACAACTGCAATCTGGAATCGTTCCCCTTCTTCTCCGTCTACAAAAATACGATCGATCTCTTCTTTTAACTCCCTTGTCAGAAGCTGGCTAGTATCGATCACATACGTTGCCTGATCTTGCAGAAATTTCATGATCTCCCGCTCTTTTGCAATTCCATCCTCAACTCTTCCATCTCTTGACAGAGGATGATTTCTTCTTGTCTCTTTATAGCGTTTTAATAAAATACGATTACTTGCATTCAGATAGAGAATCTCATACTTGATCCCCGCTGCCTCGATTTCTTTTAATTTGTGTGCTAACTCGCCAATTCCTCTTCCATTACGGATATCAATCCCAAGAGCAACATTTTCAATCTTGGCAGTTTCATCTAACAACATGTCTGCAAATTTATCAAGTAAAGCCACTGGAAGATTATCAACACAAAAATATCCAGCATCTTCTAATGTCTTTAATGCACTGCTTTTTCCTGCTCCTGACATTCCTGTTACAATTACAAATCTCATCTGTACTGCTCCTTTTTAGAACCTTCCAACACGTTTGACTTCTGGCTCCATCGTAACTCCAAACTGTTCTTTTACTTTATCTTTCACGTCACTGATCAACTGCATAACATCGGATGCTGTAGCATTTCCACGGTTGATCACAAAACCACTGTGTTTTTCAGATACCTGTGCATCTCCCACCTGATATCCCTTTAATCCTGCATCCTGAATCAATTTTCCGGCAAAATATCCTTCTGGACGTTTAAATGTACTTCCGGCACTTGGATATTCTAATGGCTGCTTTGTTTTTCTCGCCAATGCGTACTCATCCATTTTGGCTTTGATTTCTTCTTTATTTCCTTTCTTAAGTGCGATCACACCTTCTAAGACAACGTATTCATTCTTTAAAACGTTACTTGTACGGTAACCAAGCTCTAATTCTTCTGCTTTCAGAGTTTTGATCTCTCCTTCTTTTGTAAGAACTGTCACTTCTTTTAGTACCTGCACCATCTCACCACCGTATGCACCAGCATTCATAACGACAGCTCCGCCAAATGTTCCAGGAATTCCACCTGCAAACTCAAATCCAGTTAATTCTTCATTGAGTGCTGCTCTGGATGTAGAACTTAATAAAGTTCCTGCTTTGACGATAAGTTCATTACCACGGACTTCGATTCCACTGTAGTTTTTGTAAATCTGAAGAACAATTCCGTCCATTCCATCATCTGCGACCAAAAGATTACTCCCATTTCCTAAAACAAATAATGGAATTCCCTCTTCTTTTGCAAAACGACTGACCGCTTTGATCTCTTCCATATTCTCTGGTGCCACAAAAATATCAGCGGGTCCCCCAATACGGAATGTTGTATGATTTTTCATCGGTTCCTGTCTTAAAATATATTTTTCTGGTATGATCTGTTTTAACTGATCAATCTTTGTATCCATAATTTCTCCATTCTTAATATTAATGCAAGATGGAATCCTGTATATCACAGGATTCCAAATCTCTTCATCTTATGAAAGCATCAGACTAGCTGCACCATAAATTCCAGCATCATTTCCAAGAGTCGCAAGTACAAATCCTGTCTCCTGTGCTTTTCCAAATGTATACTTCTTAAAATGTGCATTGACCGCATCTAAAAGGATCTGTCCAGCTCTTGATACGCCTCCACCGATAACAAACACTTCTGGGTCGACCATCAATGCGATATTCCCTGCTGCAAGTGCTAATTTCTGTCCAAGATCATCTACCCGTTCTTTGGCAAATGTATCTCCTTCTTTAGCAGCATCAAAAATGTCTTTTGCAGTTACTTCATCAAGGTCTCTTAGTATAGTCGCTTCTTTATAATCCTTTAATGCTTTCTTTGTCTCATATACAATTCCCGTTGCAGATGCATAAAGTTCCAGACATCCTGTCTTTCCACAATTACATACACGATCATCAAAAGGATCCACAGTCATATGACCGATCTCTCCACCATATCCACGGCTTCCATCAATGATCTTTCCATCAACGATGATACCGCCTCCGACTCCTGTTCCAAGAGTGATCATCACCGCGCTGTTATAATCTGCTGCTGCTCCCATCCAGATCTCTCCTAAGGCTGCTGCATTGGCATCATTTGTTGCCTTTACCTTACACCCTGTAAGCTTTGACAATTCTCCTGCCACATCCACGCTTCCCCATCCAAGGTTCACACATTCATTAACTTTTGAAAACTCAAGAACAGCTCCTGGAACTCCAACTCCGAGTCCGATCACATCTTCCTTATCAAAACCATTTGCTTTGCTGTGATCATTCACTGCCTGTGCAATATCTGGCAGGATGTTCTTTCCATTTTCCTCAGTTCTTGTCTTGATCTCCCATTTCTCTTTTAATGTTCCATCTTCTCCAAACAGACCCATTTTTACTGTTGTTCCACCAATATCAATTCCATATAAATATTTCATATCATTTAATCCTCCATCTGACCTGTAACACGTTTATAAAGTTCTTCGGCTGCATTATATCCCATCTTCTTCTGTCTGTGATTGATCGCTGCTGCTTCTACGATGATCGCCAAGTTACGCCCTGGACGAATTGGCAGTGTATGTGCTGCAACTTTATTGCCAAGATATTCTACGTATTTCTCTTCTAATCCTAAGCGGTCATAATCCGCATCTTTGTTCCAGTCTTCCAACTGAATGACCAGATTGATCTCCTGCTCCATCTTAACGCTTTCAACACCATACAGATTCTTAACGTCAATAATACCGATTCCTCGCAGTTCGATAAAGAACCTTGTAACTTCCGGAGATGTTCCGATCAATGACTTCTTGCTGACCCTCTTGATCTCTACAACGTCATCAGATACCAGACGGTGTCCTCTTCGGATCAACTCTAAAGCTGCTTCACTCTTACCGATCCCACTCTCTCCTGTGATCAGGATTCCTTCACCAAATACATCGACTAAAACTCCATGGATCGTAATGCTTGGAGCCAATACAGTTCCCAGCCAGCGGATTACTTCTGCCATAAATTCAGATGTCGTATCCTGAGATATCAAAACCGGTACCCCATACTCTTTGGCAACTTTTATCATCATCTCACTTGGATGCAGATTCCTGCAAAATACAATAACTGGAATTCCAGCTCCGATAAATCTTTTATAAATATTTTTCGCATTTTCAACATCTTTTTCTACCTCTTCAATAAAAAGGTGTTCTGCTTTTCCGATGATCTGAACTCGATTCTGTGCAAAATTTTCAAAAAAACCTGCCAACTGTAATGCTGGACGGTTGATCTCTGCCTGTTCAATGTAAACTTCTTTTGAATTGATCTCTGGTGTTACTTCTTTTAAATTTAATTCCTTGACCATATCATATACTGATACTCTATGCTCTTTATCCATAATCTTTCTCTCTTTCTGCACCCTTGATTGTCTGTCTCTTTCTCTATTTTAACATATTTCCTTACTGCTTGGAATCGTGAAAAAACCCATAAATAGACTCTGCAGTACTTTGATTCATGCCAGGAACATTTAAAAGTTCCGTAACTGTTGCTGTCTTGATCTGTCCAAGATCTTTAAAATACTTCATTAATTCTTTTCGTCTCTTTGGTCCAACACCTTTGATGTCATCAAGAACAGAATGTACTTGCCCTTTTGCACGCAATGATCTGTGATATTCGATCGCAAAACGATGGGCTTCATCCTGTATCCTTGTCACAAGTAAAAATGCTTCGCTGTTTGGCGCAAATATGATTTCCTCGTTGTTATAATACAAGCCTCTCGTTCTATGATCATCATCTTTGACCATTCCACATACTGGAATATCAAGTCCCAAATGATCCAGCACACGAAGTGCAACATTGACCTGTCCTTTTCCTCCATCCATCATCAGAATATCCGGAAACTTTGTAAAACTGCCAAGTGCAGCATCTTTTCCCTGTTCTTTCAGTTCTTCCAGCTCTTTCTTTCCATGAAGAAATCTTCTGGTCAAAACTTCTTCCATACTGGCATAGTCATCCGGACCTTCAATGGTTCTTAAACGAAACTTGCGATAATCTCTTCTTCTTGCTTTTCCTCTTTCAAATACGACCATGGATGCTACGGTCTGAAATCCACTGATATTAGAAATATCAAATGCTTCCATTCGATTCAAACCTTCCATCCCGAGCAATTCTTCAATCTCATGAACTGCCCCGATCGTCCTTCTTTCTTCCCGTTTGATCTTCTCACGATCCATTCTTAATACATTCTGAGCATTTTCCTTTGCCATCTCTACCATCTTGTGTTTTTGCCCACGCACTGGTATCTTAAAATGTACTTTTGCTCCTCGTTTCTTTGACAACCATTCTTCAATGATCTCCTTTTCTGAAATATCATGTTCCAGAAAGATTTCCCCTGGAAGATAAGGCGTCCCCGCGTAAAACTGTTTGACAAAAGCTCCTAAAACTTCTTCCTTGGAACTTTCCTCATCTGCTTCCATATGAAAATGTTCTCTTCCAAGAAGCTTTCCTTGGCGGATAAAGAAAATAGATACGACAACATCCTTATCATCCTGTGCCATTGCAATAATGTCACGGTCCTCAAACGCATACGTATTGATCTTCTGACGGTCCATGATCCGCTCAATACTCTTGAGCAAATCTCTGTATTCCATTGCCTGTTCAAATTCCAATTCATCCGATGCTTTTTGCATTTTCTCCTGAAGCATTTTTGCAACCTGTTTATAATTTCCATTTAGAAACTTGATTGTTTCTTCGATCTGTTTTGCATATTCTTCCTTGGATATATATCCTTGGCATGGTGCATCACACTGCTTGATCTGATAGTACAGACAAGGCCTGTCCTTCCCTGTATCTTTTGGAAGTCTTCGGTTACAGGTACGGATCTTAAAGATCTTGCGAAGCAGCTCGATCGTATCATTTACTGCTCCTGCACTCGTATAAGGTCCGAAATACTTTCCTCCATCTGCTTTCATCTTCCTTGCCAGCATGATTCTTGGAAATTCTTCATTGACCGTTACTTTAATGTAAGGATAGCCTTTGTCATCTTTCAGTTTTGTATTATATTTTGGATGATGCTCTTTGATCAGATTGTTCTCAAGCACTAAAGCTTCCAGTTCTGAATCCGTGATGATATATTCAAAATAAGCAACATTCTTTACCATATGCTGAATCTTCACAGACAGATTCCGGCTGTCTTGAAAATACTGACGCACACGATTACATAACTTGATCGCTTTTCCAACGTAAATGATCTCATCTTTGCTATTATGCATCAAATAAACTCCAGGCTTTGCCGGAAGCTTCTTTAATTCCTGCTGAATATCAAACATGAACTTCCCTCCATCTTTATTCTGTATATTTTATGGCTGCAAAATACACTTATCTTTAATCATAGCATAAATTTATAGGCAAAAAAAGTATCGATTTGAAGTGTAAGCTTGCATGTAAGTGACGGAAATAAAAGAAAAACAAATATTTCAAAGAATCCGGGGGCAACTCCGCATTTTTAGCAAGTAGTTTGATGAACTGAAGTTATTGGTGGAATATTATAAAAATGGTTATATGTCTGCGACGCACTCTCGCTCGACTCACTACGCAGCTGTACTAAGCTCCTGAATGATCTTACGATCATCCACTCGCTAAGTGCAGGCGTGTTCCTACGGTCGCCGACATATAACCATTTTTATAATATTCAATAATTTCAGTTATCGAAACCACTGATAGGTGTGTATGTTTTACTGTATTGGTATTTATAATAAACACTGTCAGTCACTACAAAAATTAAAAACCAATAACACTCAACATACTCACCCACTCAAATTTTCCAATCTTGTAATTGTCCACTCTATAGACTTCAGGTATATGATAAAAAATAAATAAGCGTCTGAAAAAGCAGCATTAGAATTTTGCCACGTTTTTTACGGATTCGCAGCTGGCTTGGTGCGATGTTTGAGCCTCTAAGAGTTTCTGATTTGAATTCCCTTGAAGGCGAGTTTCGCAAGGAAAGCCAGCGAATCAGCGATCTGTAAAAAACGTGAGCAAAATTCTCTAGCTGCTTTTTCAGGCGATTATTTATTTTTTATCATATACTAGAAATCTACAGTTGGCCAACACACAAATTAAAATTCACACAACACTATTTCTTTTCGTCTCAATGTTTCCTGCACATCGATGACTCTCTGATTCTTACTTCCTTTCCAATGAAGTTTTCCATCAAATTCTTCCTGTACAAAAGGTCCATCTACGATCACATCGCAATATTTCACAACATCCAGTGTCTTGATCTCATCCCAGCAGAATCCTGTATACAGCCAGATTGTCTTATTTGGAAATGTTTCTTTGATCTCTTTTGCCAAAACTGCAACTTCTACATGGTTTGCTGGGTGAAGTGGATCTCCTCCGCTGAATGTGACACCTGAGATATAGTCTGGTTTGATCGCTTCAAATAATTCTTCTTTTGCTGCATCATCAAATGGAATTCCCCCTTCGATATCCCATGTGACTGGATTGTGGCAGCCTTTGCATTTGTGGGTGCATCCTGCAACCCATAGGACGGCTCGCAGACCGTCCCCATTTAGCATATCATCTTTCGTAATATTATGGTAACGCATTTTACATGGATTTCCTTTCCGCAATTTCTGCCATTTTGGCATCGTTAAGTCTTGTATCTCCTTTAACTCTGGAATAAGAGAGATATCCGTTCATACGGTCGATCTTTGTGAGATTTTTACTTCCACATACTGGACACACATCCATCTCTAATTCTTCGTGTCCACAGTCGTCACAGTATGCTAAAGACAGGTTGACTCCTTCATAGAATCCTTTATCCATCGCTCTTCTTACTAATGTTTTCACTGCTTCTTTGTTATAGTTGATCGGATATTTTACATACTGGATCTTTCCACCATTGCATAATTCCCAGAAACGTCCTTCAAGATCTTGTTTCTCGATCGGTGTGATGTCTTCTGTGACATGGCAGTGGAAGGAATTGCTCACGTATTCTCTGTCAGATACATTTTCAATAACACCGTATTTCTTACGGAACTGTTTTACCTGAAGACCGCATAAGTTTTCTGCTGGTGTTCCATAGATTGCATATAGATTTCCGTCTTCTTTCTTAAATTTTTCTACCTGTTCATTAATATAGCGCAATGTTTCTAATGCAAACTCGCCATCTTCTGCCAGAGACTTATGGTTGTATAACTGCTGTAATTCATTTAACGCTGTGATTCCAAAGGAAGCTGTTGCACTCTTTAAGATTGGTTTGATCTTATCATGAATTCCTAAATGTCCACCTAAGAATCCCCCTTCACAATATGCCAACGGATTCGTAGAGGCTTTCATTTCTCCTAAATATTCATAAGTCCTGATATGTAATTCACGGATCAGGTTCAGATAATAATCTAATACTTCATGGAAATCTTTACCTTCCTGTTTTGATTTTGCATAGATCATTGGCAAATGAAGGCTGACCGCACCGATGTTAAATCTTCCGACAAAAATCGGCTCATCTTTTTCATCTACCGGCTTCATACCGCCTTCTTTATACCATGGAGATAAGAAAGCACGGCATCCCATCGGACTGATGATCTTTCCGTATTTCTTGTACATGCTTGCGATATATCCCTCTCCTGTTAAAGATAACCAGTCTGGATACATGGTCTGTCTGGAACAGCGGATTCCTGCTTCAAATACATCTTCCAGCTCACATCCCAGTCCATGAAGATTCTTGTCATATAAGAATACAAGTTTTGGGAATAACACTGGTTTCTTGTGTCCTTCTTTTCCCTGTCCTCTTCTTCTAACATCTAACATGGAGATCGTTGCCATCTTGGCAAATCTTCCAGTTCCTGTTCCTGCTGTCATTGTGATAAATGGATAGTCTCCACGGCTTGATGATACACTGTTAAACTTGTACTCTAATCCCTGGAACCCTTGTTCAAATTCACGTTTGACATCTTTCATCGCTTCTTCTTCTGCGCGTTCTCTGGATAATCCAAGTCCTTCGTATCGTTCGATTCCTGCTTCATAGGATTTCTCGGCATATGGTTCTAAGATCAGTTCGATATTCGGTACCGTAAATCCACCATACTGCTGGCTTGCAGCGCTTAATACGATATCTCCGATCACATCAAAGGCAACATCTAATGTCTTTGGTTCGTTGTACCAGAGATTTCCCATCTCAAATCCGCCTTTTAACACTTCCTGTACATTAAACAGACAGCAGTTCATCGTATCACGGCGGGCAGACATATCGTGAATATAAATATATCCGTCACGGCATGCCTGTATTTCTTCCGTTGTCATGAAAAATTTCTGATAGAGTTCTTTATTTAATTCATTAAAGATCAGGCTTCGTTTGGTAGAAACCAGTGCACTGTCTGTGTTGCTGTTTTCCTTATCCCCAATGTACATGATAGACTGGCTCTTCTTGTATACTTCGTCTAACATCTGTACAAAATCCTGCTTATAGTTACGGTAATCTCTGTAGCTCTTTGCTACCAGTGGATTGGTCTGTTCTAATGCACCTTCGACCACATTATGCATATCTGAGATCGTAACTTCCTTCTTGCGCATCTGCTCCACTTTTTCCGTGACAAAGTTGCAGATAAAATCAAGTTCTTCCTCTGTAAATGTTACCAGTGCACGATATGCTGATTTATTCACTGCCACTACGACTTTTTGTACGTTAAATTCTTCTTTTGTTCCGTCTTTTTTAATTACCTTGATCATAATTCTCCCTTCTCTATCAGATTCTCTCATCTTTCACTCATTATATTGTATACTAGATGTAGTATTTTATTTTTCTTTTACACACTAGATAGTGTAGCTTTTCAAGTTTAACACCGCTATCTGGTAAAGTCAATGTTAACTTTTTATCTCTTTCCCTTTATCTGTAAATCCTTCCAAGAGTAAGATTCTTACTATCCTTTATTTCCAGTTTTTTTGACAAATATTCTCCGAATGAGATCGACAATTCGTCTTCTTTTTTAAAAATATCAGAAAGATTGCGATCTGTTTTTAATACATAAACAGACTTCGCGATCTGAGGTTCATTTACTAATTCTTTTATAATCTTTTCATCTTTTTTTCCATTTGCAAAAAGCACGACTTTTAGATGTCCAAAATTTAACTGCTGACTTTTATATTGTTTCCATTTCTTATTCGCATCTTTTAAGGACGTTGCCAAAAATGTCACCGACCTTGATGGTATTTTTGTTCCAGAATCACTCTGTGCCTTGTCGAAATCCGCATACGAATAACGAACCAATACTTTCTTTTCATTGAGCCGTTCAAATCCCATCGCCAACACAAAACTATGATCTTCCACATCTTGTTGTTTGCTGCATCCTTGTATGCAAAATGCAATTAGCAGCACCAAAAGATACCCTCTATATTTTTTCATCTTTCTGTTCCTTTCTCCACATCAGAAATAAAATAAGTGGAAAAAACAATCCGATCACCAGATTCCCATAGATAAAAACAAAAAAATACCGTCTGATCCATGTTGCAAATGTTGTCATGATCCATGGACTTATGACGTAAATTCCACCATATGACAAACTCAATCCCACGATCCTTCCTTTTGAAAATGCATGTTTGATACTTTCATTTCCATAAAATAAGTAACCGCTGAATACGCAAAAGACACCTACGATCCAAAATGCGATCAAAAAAAGATCCAGTCTTGCCATGATCCCTCCTGGCATTGCCACTCCCTGTGCCATAGACATCACAGGTTCTGGATCGACCATCGTAAGTTTCTTTCCAAGGGAACCTACAGTACTTGCAAACACCCCAAGAAAAAGTATCATCAAACCTGCAAATGATCGCATCCTGATCGGTCCATCTCTCATATCTCCACGGTAAAACCACACGAACTCGATCGGATGCATCAGCGCAAATACAAGAATACTTCCATTGAGCATCTCTCTGCCACACCAACTCCTGACTGCTAACTCATCCCATGAAAGATTTGCCATACTCAAGATCAGTACGAAGATCAGCGGTAGCAATACAAACCAAAAAATTCCTTCCATTACTCTGCCTCTTTTTGTTAAACCTCCCTGATTCATCAGATAAGCCAGAAGAAGCAATGGTAATCCAATAAAAAATGTTGATTTGTCTGGGAGAAGATATTTTTTTGTAAGATACAAAATACATAAATAAAAAAAAGCTCCATTCAGCAGAAATCTCACATAATAAATGATGGCTGCAAAACGATATCTTTTTAGTACATTTTCAATAGAAACCCCTCTTGCTGCATGATCTACGATCCACAAATAAATTCCTGCCATCACACTTGCCATGACCACCACAACAATTCCTGAATGATATGATTTTTGTAGTGCGATCTGTGGAAGAAACATTGCAGCTGCCGAAAATATTTCAAGGATCATGATCCGATTCCCCTGTCTTGCCGTGATCATCTGCGAATTATTTTTCATCCTCGTCCTCCTTCTGCCTTACCCTCGCCCCTTCTTTTGTGAATTCTGGACGGTATTTCATCCGCTTTAGTGGATAACGAACCATAAAATCCTGAAATGCTGTAGATAATCTTCCTCTTTCTTCAACCATTGGATGTGCATATGGAACTCCATAATTTTCCAGATAAAATAAATGGATAAACATCGCAAGAAATCCTAAAAAGAATCCATACAATCCCCAAAAGGCACACAGAATGATCAGAAAAAACTTCATCAGACGAAACGCACTGGTGAACAACTCATTCGGAATCGAAAATGTAGCGATCGCAGTCAATGCCACCACGATCACCACGATCGTACTGACAAGATGTGCATCAACTGCTGCCTGTCCAACGATCAGACCGCCAACAACCCCCATCGTTCCACCAAGCTGCCCCGGGAGCCGGATTCCTGCTTCTCTTAATAATTCAAACGATAATTCCATCAGCAGTACCTCCACGATCACCGGAAATGGAACTCCTTCTCTCGCCGAGATCAACGCCAGCAAAAATGGCGTTGGCAACACCTCCGGATGAAATCCTGCAATTGCCACATAAAATCCAGGAAGCCCTATGGAAATGATCGCTGCCACATACCGTAAGATTCTTACGAATGTCGTAATTTCCCAACGATTATAATAATCATCACTTGCCTGAAAGAACACATTGAATGTTACGGGCAGCAATAAAACCATTGGCGAATTATCAAGAACAACTGCAATCCGGCCCTCCATGATACTACTCGCAACCTTATCCGGCCGCTGCGTCAGCTGATATAACGGAAATGGAGTTTTACTGTCTTTTTCCAGATATTGCTGTAACATTCCATTATCAAAAATTCCATCGACACAGATCTTATCCATCTGTTTCTGAATTTTATTTAAAATGTCCTTCTGTACCAGATCCTCAATATACATCAATGCATAATCCGTTTTACTTCTCGTTCCGATCTGCTTCTGGATCACTTTTAACCTCGTATCCCGTATCCTTCTACGGATCAATGCCGTATTCATCCTCAGACTCTCCGTAAAACTATCCTTGGGACCAACGATCGCCACTTCCTGATCCGCATTCTGTACCCCTCTTGTCGGGAATGATTTGCTGGAAAATAAGATAGCCCTTGCTTCTCCATCCAGAAATAAAACCGTATTTCCAGATAAAACCGCTGTCATAGCATCTTCCATTGTATCGATCCATTTCCAATCTGCGGATTCGATCACATATTGGCTGATTGCTGTTCTTTCCTGCGGAAAAGAATCCTGAAGCAACGGTCTGATGACGGATTCCTGAAGCATTTCTGTATTTACTAAGCCGTCCATGTATACAATATATATGCTGATTTCGTGGTCGATTCCGATTTTGAATTGTTTTTGTACCAGGTCATTGCAGTCTTGCATGACTTTGGTTGTGTATTTTATGTTTTGTTGGATGTGTGGGGAGATGGTGCCTTTTAGGTTGTGAGTTCTTGTGTGGAAGTGGTCCATGGGGTTTTTTCCTCTTTTCTTTTTTGGATAGTATGTGGGATTTTGGCAGGTTATATACTTACGATATTGGTTTGCAATATTTTATATGGAATAAAATGTAAAAAATAGTTATTGTAAATATATGGTTTTTCTGGTAATATAAGAAACATAAGTCGATTTATAAAAACATAGTACATTTCAACAAAAAATCAAACAAGCAATTCTTAAAATTCAAACACTGTAACTACAGTCATGTATAATATTGCAGTTCTACAATTAAGAATTTCAGTTCAGAATTGAAGAATTTATGCACACAGGAGGATAACCTATGGCAGAAAAGCTAAAGAATAAAGTTACCGATGGTTTTCAAAAAGGTCATCCCTACGGAGAACTCCCACCTTGTATCCATGTAGGTATCTTAAATTTCAACCAGATGATAAGCCCAAATTATTACCATAAATTCTGTCTCATGGATGAGAAAACGAAGGAGATATATAGTAGAAAATTTCAATTTCATATGTTAGAATTAAAGAAATTAAAGTATGCAAAAGAGAAACAACAAAGAAAGCCATTATATCAATGGGCAAAACTGATAGCTGCACAAACATGGGAAGAACTAGAGCAGGAATCAAAAGGTAATAAATACATGGAAAGGGCGCTGGAAGAGATGATAAAAATCAGTCAGGATGAAATAGAAAGATACCTATATCTACGAGAAGAAATGGCAGAAAGCGATAGAGTCAGTCAGATGCAAAGTGCAAAAAGGATTGGACGTAAGGAAGGAAAAAAAGAGGGAGAAATACTAAAATTAATAGCCAATAACGTATAACATACACACCATGGTGGTTTGAATAGCCGTCCGTGTATATGAGAAAAACAAAATAATAATATAAAGGATCCAGAACCATTGAAATTTTGCCGTTATTTTGACAGGTTCGCAGCAAGCTTGGTGTGCTGCCTGAGCGAAGCGAGACAAGGAAAGCTTGCGGATAAGCGACCTGTCAAAATGACGTGCATAAATTTCCTGGTCTGGATCCTTTATTATTTTGTTTTTCTCATATACACTCCCCACGACTACCATTTCAAACTACAAATTACAATTTACATCTTCCAATTAGCCGCCTCCACCTGCAATTCCACCATATGTCGATAAATCCCATCACAAGCTTTCAATTCATCCGGCGTTCCGTTTTCAGCAACAACCCCGTCTTTCAACACAACAATCTTATCAGCGCCATCCACAGTTCTCATTCGATGTGCAATAATTAATACAGTCTTATCCTTGATTAATTTTGATAATGCTTCCTGTATCAATGATTCATTATCTACATCCAAAGATGCCGTCGCTTCGTCCATCAGGATGATTGGTGCATCTTTTAAGAATGCTCGTGCTATCGAGATTCTCTGGCGTTCTCCGCCGGATAGTTCTGAGCCGTTTTCTCCGATCATGGTATCCCATTTCTGTGGCATTTTCTCGATAAAGTCTTCACAGTTTGCTAATTTTGCTGCTGCCATAACTTCTTCGTCTGTTGCATCTTTTCTTCCGATTCGGATGTTTTCCATAATCGTGTTGTTAAATAGTGTTACATCCTGAAACACAATGGAATATAGTGATAATAATGTTTCTGGATCGATCTTAGAGATATCCATGCCTCCGACCGTGATCGTTCCTTTGTTGATATCCCAGAATCTTGCAGCTAATCTTGATATGGTTGTTTTTCCACTTCCAGATGGTCCGATCAGTGCGGTTACTTCGCCTTGTTTTGCGGTGAAGCTTACGTCTTTTAAGATCTGTTCATTTCCATCGTAAGAAAATCCTACGTGATCAAAGTTGATGTCATATCCCTGATTGCTTAGTGTTTTATTTCCATCCTGTTCTTCGTGGCTTAAGATTTCATCCATTCGTTTGCACTGTGTGTCTGTGGAGATGATCGCGGATAAATTCTCTAATGCTACCTGGAATGGATCGTACATCCTTGATACGACCAGCAGATACATGAAGAATGTTAATGCATCGATTTCTCCTTTTGCAAATAAGATTCCTCCGACTAAGGTTGTCGTTCCGATTCCTACTTTTAAGATCAGCTGTGACAGGCATACGAACATTGCGTTGATCGCTTCAGATACTACGGCGTGTTTTTCAACGGCCTGAATCTTTTTGTTTAAGCCTTCCATATAGGTATTTGTTGCGTTGTATGATTTTAAATCTCTAACGGTTTCCAGCCCTTCCTGAATTCCATCCTGGCATTCCAGTTTGTATTTCATTGCATTTTCATTTAATCGGTGTGAAATTGGTCTTGCACCGAATACAACAAAAAATGCAACTGGTAATACCCATACAGCTGCCAATGTCATTTTTACATTGAAAAAGAATAAACAGATCGTTACGATCGTTGTGGAACACATGGAACCGAATAACTGTGGGAAAAAGTGAGAACTTGCTGTTTCCAGCCATGCACAGTCTCCCATGATCGTACTTGTAAGGTCTGCAAGGTCCTTTTTACCGAAAAATGATAATGGAATCTTTCTTAATTTCTCTGCCAGTGTACGTCTTCTAACTCCACTTTCCACATAAGTTGCGAGGAATGTTGCGTTGTACTGGAAGTATGTTGTAATAATAATCAACAATATTGAAATAACCATTCCTCCGATATACATTGGCAATTTTGAACTTGGAATTCCACCATTTAAAATATCAGATGCCAGCAGATATAGAAGTCCGACTGGAACCATAAATGCTAAGTTTGCAATTGTTACGATGATGACCGCTTTAATCATATCATTGACACCCTGTTCAGAAAGGGCATATTTATGTTTTAATCTTTCTCTCATAATTATAATACACCCCCTACTTTCCAGTTCACTGATTTGTTATATTCTTCCCACATATGGGCGTAAATGCCGTGACTCTTTAATAATTCGCCGTGGCTTCCTTCTTCTGCGATCGCTCCGTCTTTCAAAACATAGATACGGTCTGCATTTGTAACGGTTGATAATCGGTGGGCGATCATGATGACGGTCTTGTCTTTTGATAAGTTTTCAAACGCTTTCTGTACTTTCTGTTCGTTATCTGGATCTGCAAATGCAGTTGCTTCATCAAGGATCAGAACTGGAGCATTTTTAAGAAATGCTCTGGCAATCGAAAGTCTCTGTGCTTCACCACCGGATACATGAATTCCTTTGGCTCCGATCATTGTATGGACGCCGTCTTTAAATTTGTCGATGATATCCATACACTGCGCATCTTTTAATGCCTGCATAACTTCCTCGTCGGTTGCATCTGGTTTTCCAAATCTGACATTTTCAAGGATGGACATCTTTAATAATTTGCTGTCCTGAAATACATAAGAAATCTGATTCATAAGTTCACTGCTTGTGATATCTCTCACATCAACGCCGCCGATCTTTACGCTTCCTTCTTTGACATCCCAGAATCTTGCGATCATGGATGCTAAGGTTGTTTTACCGCCGCCAGAAGGTCCAACAAATGCGACATGTTCTCCCGCTTTGATCTCAATGGAAATATGATCGACTGCATTTTTCTTTGCCCCTTCGTATGCAAATGTTACATCCCGAAGAGATACGGAACTGTCTTTTGGAATCTGTCCGTTGGTTGTCTCTTTTAATGACTGTCTGTTCATCACATCACCCATACGTTTTAATCCATCAACGACCTGCATCTGGGCTTCGCCTGCGTATGCAAGTTTCATTAATGTTGTTGTTAAAATTGGTGTGATGATGATATAGAATAATAAGTTTAACCCAAATGCTGCTGTGATCTCATGTCCGCCAAATACATAGGCTGCAATGATGATAAATACAAAAATGGAATTGACCGCTGTTGTAAATCCAACCATTGGTTTTCTCATTTTTTTCGTAAATCCCAGTGTCCATTTTTCATATTCATCAATTGCTTCTTTGAATCTCTTAAATGAAAATACCGTCTGTCCAAATGTTTTGACAACGGGAACTCCACGAATATATTCAACCGCTTCTGCTGACATGACTTCCAAGGAATTCTGATACTGTTTCATACTTTCTGCCAGATCTTTTCCACTCATGGAACTCATGAATACGAATCCGATCGCTGCCGGGATCAGACACATGATTCCTAACCTCCAGTCAAAGACTGCCATTAAGATGATAAGTCCGATCGGTGTTGCCTTGGAAACTGCTTTATCTGGAAGGGTATGTGCCAGATATGTTTCTGTTGCTGCACTGGAATCTATGACGATCTTTCGAATCTTACCAGTTCCTTCGCTTTCAATATATCCTAATGGTAATGTCATGATGTGGTTCATCATTGCTGTTCTCATCTGTGCCTGTACATGGAATGCTGCGATATGAGAGCACATGAGACCCGCCATATAGATGATCATTCCAAGAATCGCAAATCCTACCGCACGCCATCCATAAGTGCTGATTCCTGCTGCCTTTGAGAAATCAAATCTGACTCTTAACACTTCCTGCATCACTTTCCAGATATAATAAAATGGAACTAACGCAACAAATGCACTGATCGCTGCAAGAATGGTTGAGAGAATGCTTAAATATTTGTAACTGCCTGCGAAATGGTATAACTGCTTTGTCAGGCTTTCTTCTTTTTCTTTCTTTTCTTCCATTATATTCACCTCCGTAAATTATTTATTGTCGGACAATTCCATCTGTCTGCTGTCCTTATTTAAATTGTGCTTGCGCTTATATTCAAGCGGTGCAGCCCCGTAATAATTCTTAAATGCTTTTGCAAATCTTGATTGTGTCGCAAATCCTACTGCATCACTGATCTCTGATATTTTCATTGAATTTTTCAGAATCAATTCTGCTGCCTTTTTCATTCGGATCTCATTCAATAATTCGCTGTATCCTCTTCCATATACTCCCTGGAAATAATTCTTAAGACTTGTCTCACTGATTCCAAAATGTTTCGCAAGTGTCGCTGCAGAATATCGTTTGCTTAAATCTTCTGTCAGAATATCCATGGTCTTTCTCGCAATCTGAATCTGTGAACCTGAGTAGTACACCCTGTTTGTCTCCACTGCATCCCTTTTGCTGCAAAGAACCTGAAGCCACCGGCTGACATCCACCGCAAGAAGATTCATATCTGCATCTGCTTCAATGTCATCTTGAATCACTCTCACTGCCTGTTCAATTCTTGCATCTGCTTTTGAAATAAATGGTGTCTCTCTTCCCAGAAACCGTTCTTTTAATTCAACGCTCATTTTGGTATTCCTGCCATTTAATGACAGTTCTTTGTCAAGTTCTGGACATGGATACAAGATCAACTCCATTCCATGATACTGTGCTCTTGGATAGTAAAATTCATCCGCTTCTCTTGAAGCAGTCCCATAGTCGATTGAATATTCCCCGGTATCCACATAAGTACCGCCACCATTTTTCAAAAGAACCTCACACTTGCCAAGGAAACTGAAATTCACTGTCATGACCGCTTCCCCTTCGTAGGCCTGAATCTGGACTTCTGGGATTCTTCTTGATCTGATATCAATATACAAAAGCTCCAGATATGAGCTGATCCGATAACAGACGATCTTTCCTTTCTCTCCTGAAAAATCTGATGGCAGGATTACTTCTCGTTTCTCATTCATGAAAAACTCCTTCTCTCTTCCTTTCTTTTATAATTTACGGTTATATGTTAGTATACACTAACTTTTGATTCAAGAACAAAACAGCAAAATAGCTCCTTTTAGCATCTGGTTTGTTCTTGATTTTGTCTTTTTGGTAAAAAGAATCCTGTTTTATGGAATCTCCTGCAAACAAAAAAGGAAAGGATCATCACAAAACATGATAATCCTTTCCAATTTGTTTAAAATTTCAAATTCTAAATCTCATTATTTTCTAATAATATCAGTTGCACTGAAGACTTTATCACCTTTGCCTGCTTTCACACCCTTAGCTTCTAACAGCTCGGATACTGTACAAACTTCATATCCTTTCTTCTTAAGGATCGGTAATACTTTCTCTACTGCTGCAACGGTTGGCTTATGAATATCATGCATTAACACGATATCTCCGTCTTTTGCATGTTTTAAGATTGTTTCAACAGTCGCATCTGTGTTCTTTGTCTTCCAGTCTAAGGTATCAACACTCCAAAGGATCAGTGGTGCATCAATTCCTTTTTTAACATTCTCATTGATTGCTCCATATGGAGGTCTTACGCTGACTGGTTTACTTCCACATGCTTTGTAGATTGCATTCGCTGTCTTGTCTTCCTGTTCTCTTACCTGTGCAGCACTTAACTTTGGAAGGTATGTATGATTCCATGTGTGGCTTGATACTTCATTACCTGACTCTAAGACTTTCTTGACTGTCTCTGGATAATAATTTGCATTCTGTCCTAACATGAAAAATGTTGCTCTTGCATCGTTCTTCTCTAATGCTGCTAATACTCTTTCTGTATTTCCTTTTAATGGACCATCATCAAATGTAAATGCGATCAGTTTCTTTGTCTTATCGATCTTTCTTGGAACGTAGAGTGATTTCTTCAATTCTTTGCCTGTTCCTTTACCGAGCAGATCATCATTTGCCTTTACCATGTATTCTCCCATGGATTTATTCACTGATGCATAACTTGTTCTTCCAAATCTTGTCGTTACAAAAAATATTCCTGCTGCGATCACCAGGATAATGATCAATAGTGCTGCAACTCTTCCTTTGTTGATGCGTCTTCTTTTTCTTCGTCTTGCCATTGTACCCTTCTTCTTTCCTTATGATTTTAATAATTGAAATGTATCTACATCCACAAGTCCAAGGTCTGTCAGTCTTAATGATGGAATCACTGGAAGTGCCATAAATGATAATGTGATAAATGGATCAATATCTCTGGATATTCCTAGTTTCCATGCCTTCTGTAACAGCTCATCGATACCTTTCTGGATGTCTTTCGCCGGTTTCTGGCTTAAAAGCCCCGCAACCGTCAGCGGTAAAGTACCTAAAACTCTGCCTTCAGATACCAGTGCGTATCCTCCCTGAATCTCCTCTATCGTCTGTACAGCTTTGATGATATCTTCGTCATTATCTCCTGCCGCAATGATGTTATGTGAATCATGTGCTACAGATGTTGCGATTGCACCGTTGGTTATCCCATATCCCTTGATCGGTGCCGCAGCTGCATTGCCTGTTCCGCGGTGACGTTCAAATACACATAGTTTAGAATATTCACTATCTGGAGTAAATAACCCATCCTTTGATGGAACCTCTTCCTGTAAAAACTTCGTGACGATCTGCCCTGGGATCATTCCGATCACAGGGATCTTTCCTTCTGCTTTTACCTGAATCTTATCTTTGGAGATATTCTTTAATACAACGGTGTGAAGCATGGATTCATTCACTGGTTTTGCTTCTTTTGTAAAGAATTCTGTGTTCACAATTCTTCCTTGTTTGTATACAGAATGTACTTCGACACTCTCCAAAGAATCAAGGATCACGATGTCCGCATCTTTTCCCTCTTCTAATACTCCGATATCATTTAAACCATATGTCTTTGCAGCATTATATGTTGCCATCTTTACCGCTGATATTGGATTCATTCCAAGCTGGATACTCTTCTTTATATTGTAACTAATATGTCCTTCATTTTCAATAGTATCAAGATGTTTATCATCGGTACAGAACATAAAATGTGCAATAAATTCTGGTTCTTTGACAAGTCCCGGAACTATATTTTCTACATTCCTTGCTGCACTTCCTTCACGAACTAAGATTTTCATGCCTGCAAGACATTTTTCTTTGGCTTCTTCAAAAGATGTACATTCATGATCTGTCATAACTCCTGCTTCCACATATGCCTTTAAGTCTTCTCCGCTAAGGCCCGGTGCATGTCCGTCAATGACCATTCCTTTACACAGCTCTAATTTCTTCATGATCTGCTCTTCTTTGCTTAGAACCGCTGGATAACACATCACTTCTCCAAGTCCTAAGACAAGCGGATGGTCCTTCCATTGCTTCATATCTTCCGCCGTAAAATCTGCCCCATTTGTCTCAAATGGTGTCGCTGGAATGGATGAAGGCATCATGACATAGATTCCAAGTGGGGCATCGCCTGCTGCATCCAGAATGTATTCCATCGCTTCATTTCCTTTGACATTGACAAGTTCATGGGGATCTGCGATAACCGTCGTTGTACCATGCGGCATAACTGCTTTGGAAAATTCCATTGGTGTCGCCATACTAGATTCAATATGTACATGTGCATCAATGAATCCAGGTGTGATATATTTTCCTGTACAATCTATTACATTCTCCCCCGAAAAATGACCAATTCCTGCGATTTTTCCATCTTTCACTGCAATATCTGCCTGAAGGATCTGTTCATTTTTCACATCAACGACATTTCCATTTTTAAAGATCACATCATACATCATTCTTCCTCCTTAAATTTTACGATTCCTACATAATATTTCTTATCCGTATCAAATAGCATATTCCAGTCGATTTCTTCGCACTCTCCACAATTCGACCAGATCAATTTCTCTTCTTCCTCATCAAATCCTGTGATCGTCACCCAGTGCCAGTTATCTTCTCTTAATTCATGCGCCGGATGTCTTAAGATCAGAAATGCAACTGGATGGTCTTCCTTTAATGCTGGCAAGATAAAATCCAATGCCTGTTCTCTACTTTTGGGTAAAAATAGCTGTTCTGAACTTAATGTGATTCCATGATCTTTTGCATATCTTTTGAAATCTTTCGCAAATCTCCCAATCAGTGGATATCCCATAAATCCAGGTTTCATATAGCGATACATCGTCTGCATCAAATTTAAATATTGTTCATAGTCTGCTGCTTTCTGACTATCTTTTATCGGATATAAATCTTTAAAATCTTCCCGACTGAGTGCATAAATAGCTGCAATATTGCTGCCTGTCACACTTCCACATCCTGCCAGGCGCTGAAAATCTCCTGGAAACCATTCCTGATCACCGCCATATCCTATGGTTTTACCGTCCTTTATGATCTGTGGACAGTGAAGTTCTTTCCTCATAGTCTGTCCTTCCTGTTATACTCTTAAATTCATTGAATTCTTTTATTTCTTTATGTTAAGATTGTTATCATTAGCAGATATGATCATTTACAATTTACAGAAAGGATGAGAACATCTATGAAAAATATCCTGATATCCTTATGTCTTGCACTATTTATCATCAGTGCATCCGTAACGATAACATTAAACTTCCGACCTTTATATTATCATGATATTTCCTCTTTGAAAATAGAAGAAACTTCCGGTTTTTCCAAAAAAGTGATTCGTGAAAATTATGATGCTTTGATTGATTATAATCAGTTCTTTTATTCTGGCAAATTAAAACTGACCTTACCTATGTCAAGAGAGGGCAAGATTCATTTTGAAGAAGTAAAACGAATCTTTGTTGGTATCGAATATCTTTGCGTGATCACACTGATCTTATCTTGTTTCCTCATAAAGAGAAAAATAAGGTCACGAAATATTGATTTTTTAAGATCAGCTTCTATTATAACTGTTTTATTACCCGTAATTGTTGGTATTTTATGTGCGTTCAACTGGGATGCCGCTTTTACTTTGTTTCATGAGATCATGTTTCGAAATGATTATTGGATTTTTGATGAAGCTACTGACCCTGTGATCATGATCCTTCCAGATGCATTTTTCCTTCACTGCGCCGTTATGATCATCTTACTAATCTTAATTGGCAGCTTATTTTGTATGGGATTTCGTTCTTTTTTTCGACACAGGTTTATGCTATAATGGATAGATATTAATTATTTGTTTCGAATGTTACATTTTTATTAAGCTAGGAGTTTAGCAATGAGACTTTCAAAAATAAAAACAAAGGAAATCCGATATGTAGTCTGGAAATACCGATTAAAACGATTTCTTCCACATATCTTAACACTTTGCCTTGCTGTTATTGTTGCTGGCGGAGCTTTTAGTGCTTATTCGGTATATCATAAAAAGCATCAAAAGCAACTGGCAAAACAATCTGAGGTCCAGCGTGAAAAAGATGTTAACACTGCTCGTAAAAAGGCACAAAAAGAAAAAACAACACTGAAACCTTGGTATACTTACCACAGCATTGCCCATGCAATGGGCGGGCTTGATGGCAAAGATTATTTGAATTCCATCGATGGCTTTTACCCTGCTTATCAGAAGGGTTATCGTGTCTTTGAAATGGACATCCTTCTTACTAAGGACAACGTTGCGATTGGGAAGCACCAATGGGGTCGGAAACTTTCTGATCCAACCAGTAAAAAAGGCGACCCAGTCAGTTACCGTAAATTCAAAAATACTAAGATCTATGGGAAATATACACCAACTTCTTTCCTTGATGTATTGAATCTCATGGAAAAATATCCTGATTTCTATCTGATGACAGACTCAAAAAGCACAGAGCCTGCAGATGCAAAAAAGGAATTTAATGTTCTTGTACAGACAGCTAAAAAAGTCGGTAAAGAAGACCTCTTAGACCGTGTGATCGTTCAGGTCTACAATCAGAGAATGTACTGGGCTGTAAAAAGCGTGCATCCCTTCAAGCATTTTGTATACACCACTTACAAACAGCCAGATGCAGCATTTTATAAAGTCGTAAAGTTCTGTAAACAAAATGGTATTGAAGCGATCACTTCTCCTAAGAATGATATCAATGATTATCGTATGGAACTGCTTGCAAAACAAAGAATTTATTCATATACACATTCCGTGAATAATGCTTATTTTGCGAAAGAGTTTATGAAACTTGGGGTTTATGGAGTATATTCTGATTTTCTTAGCCCAGCACAGGTGAATAATAGTTATATTAGGGCGAATTGTCCGAGGTTTGCTTCACGGTATGTGAAGACGATATTGCCGGGCATCAATCAGTAAATCCTGTAGGTAGTGTTGGTCCTGTATGAGTCAGAAAGAAGATAAGAAGAACTATTTCTAAGAAAAAAGGATGACACTCCGCATTTTTGAAAGCGTTTTTTACAAATCGCCTATCCGCGCCTGTTCCTTTGAAAACTCCCTCGCTGCGAACCAAAATGTCCGCAGCTACGGTCAGACATTCAACCACAGGGCGCTGCGAATTTGTAAAAAACGCATTCAAAAAGTGCTCATGTTGTCATCCTTTTTTCTTAGAAATAGTTCTTCTTATCTTCTTTCTGACTCATACAACAAAACACTATTCAAATCACTACACAGTGTGTATGTTATATGATATTGGTTAATAATTTTTGTATTTATCAACTACTTCGTAAATCTGACCTTGGATTAATTTCTATGAATTGTCAATTACATACTCATCAAATAATGGTAATGTAAAGTATACATATCCTCTCATTTCACCTGACAAGATTCCCTTTTTTATCAAACGTTTTCGATATGGATTAAATTCATTCGTCTCCATTCCTAAACGTTCCCGGATATCTTTGATCTTCCCACCATCAACCTCTGCAATTCCTCTTGCTACTATCCTATCTTTCTGTGATAATTCTGACCAGATCTTATCATAAACAAATTCACTCAAATACTGTTCATATTCATCAATGACTGCTTCGTAATCACCCTCATGATTCCATGTTAAATATCCAAGAACCTGAAATGCAAATGGATAACCTTTTGTAAGTTCTGCCATTTTCGCAGCATGTTCTGATTCAATTTTAAAAATTGTTTTATATTTATTCATGATTGCCCGATTATTTAACGGTTTTAATTGTATCTTTGGTGCTCTATATAAGAATGTAAGATTCTTTTCATTCTGTAACTCATCGATGTTCTCATATAAACCCGTTGCTAATAAAAATACTGGTAGATCCTGCCTTACAAAAATCTGAAAAGATCCAGCAAAAACCTGCATAAATTCATTATTCGTGACTTCATCAATTGTGATCAAGAGCCTCTTCCCATTCTTTTTCATCTTTTCCAGAATTGCTATGATCGCTGTCTCTTCATCTGTAATTGGTGACATTCCTTCAATTGCTACTCCAAAACCGAAAAATGACAGATCAATTTTGGCAGATTTAATGATTCCAGCACATACCTTGTTGCTATTTAACTTTGATAAAAGTCCTTTCAATAAATCTGTTGCTGGATTCAATTCTATTACGATCCATTGATCATTTTCTCTCAATTTCTGTGAAATCTCAGTCATCATTACAGTCTTTCCTGACCCACGCACTCCTGTAATAATAAACATCTGCTGATTGATCTGTTCTGCTGTAAATGTATCAATGATCTCTTTCGTCTGTACTGGACGTTCCACTGGTTCTAACGGACTTTTTCCAAATGTAAGTGTAAAAGGATTTTGCATTTCTTATCACCTCTTATCTCTTTTACTGTTCTTTACTGTTTTTATACTATTTTACTGTTCTTTACTGTTTGTGTCAACATCCCAAATCTTGCAGCATTATGATCAAAATTTAAGCCTCATCTGATTCCACTTCACTCCTCCATGCTCAGACTCAGATACTCCCTCATTCTCAAATCCAAATTTCGCATAATAATGCACCAAATGATCCTTACAAGTAAGCACTAATCCTTTTCTTTCCTGCTTTCTTGCATCTTCGATCGCACATTTGATCAACTCTCCTGCATACCCATGTTTTCTGTATGCAGGTATCGTATTCACCCCAAAGATCATCTGCCACGCTCCACTTTCATTGTGCAACTGAGCTTTTGCATACATCTCATCTGTCAGATCTTCTTCATCCGTTACAAATCCATCTACAAACGCAATTAATTTATCTCCATCAAACATCAGCCAGAAATGATCAGCATAGTATTTTAATCGTTCTGCTAATTCTTCTCTTGTTGCTGCTTCCGCTGGTGGAAAGCATTCTGCCTCTACAGATGTTACTGCTTCTAGATCTTTGATTGTTGCGGTTCTTATATTCATATTTTCCCCTTTTTTGTTCCTTGTAGTTTATTATATGATGTAAGTGTCAAAAGTATAAAAATCTATCTACCACTACATAAATTGGAAACCAATAACGTTTAACATACACATCCTCTTGAATTTTTTAATCTTGTAATTGTCCACACTTTAGACTTCTGGTATATGATAAAAAATAAATAAACGATCGGAAAAGCAAAATTCTCTAGCTGCTCTTCCGATCGTTTATTTATTTTTTATCATATACTCAAAATCTACAGTTGGCCAACTACAAAAATTAAAATTTAATACTCTTCCTTAATATTACGGATCACTGTCATTTCCTGATTTGTAATATGTTTCTTCATGATCTTGCGTGCTTCTTCTTTCTTACCTGCTCTGATCGCATTCACAAGCTCTTTATGCTCATTCAACAATACAATATGGTAATCTGTATCCTTTACATATTCCAGACGATAACGGTAGAACTGTTCTCTTAAGTTTCCAATGATCTGAATCAGTCGTGGATTCCCTGTTGCATCGAAGATGATGTCATGGAATTCCATATCGCTGTCTGCGATGGCTGCATTATCTCCAGATTCGATTGCTGATTCGAATTCTACTAATGCCTGATCTAACTTCTCCTGTCCTTCTTCATCCATACGTTCCGCTGCAAGTTCTGCTGCTAATTCTTCTAAGGAACAACGTACTTCTAAGACATCTCTTAAATCTTTTTCTGTGATCCTTGCAACTTCTGCTCCCTTTCTTGGGATCATGACTACAAGTCCTTCCAGTTCCAGTTTACGGATTGCTTCTCGGACAGGTGTTCTGCTAACTCCTAATCGATTCGCAAGTGCGATCTCCATCAGACGTTCTCCTGGTGCAAATTCTCCTGTGATGATCGCCTGTCTTAATGTATTAAATACCACATCTCTCAATGGCAGATATTCATTCATGTTTACCTTTAATTTATCGCTCATAGTTTCTTCTCCTCCTGCTTTCTCCAATGTATCTTCCATACTGCTTTCTTATTTGTGAAAATACATTATTGTATCGGTCTTACTACGTATGCCTGTTTGATGTCCTCAATACTTCGTAATGATTCCATTGCATCGTCCGCTGTTTTCTTATCCTCAAAGATCGCGAAGATCGTTGGTCCACTTCCACTCATTAAAGCTCCCTTTGCTCCCTGATCCATCAGATGTTTCTTAACTTTCTCAATGATCGGATATTCCTTGATCGTGACTGTCTCCAGTACATTCTCCAGACGATTACAGATTCCTGTAAGATCTTTCTCTTTCAGGCACTCCAGCATTCCATCGATATCCGGATGCTTCGAAAGTGCTGGAAGATCAAGGTTCTTATATACAAATGCTGTTGATACACTGATCCCTGGTTTTGCGATCAAAATATAGCAATCTGGCATCGCATCAACCCTTGAAAGTTTCTCTCCGATTCCTTCTGATAGTGCTGTACCACCCCAGATACAGTATGGAACATCTGCTCCAAGCGTTACTCCTATCTCACATAATTCATCGATTGATAATCCTAGATCAAACAGCTGATTCATTCCTTTTAATGCTGCTGCGCAATTAGAACTTCCGCCAGCCATACCTGCTGCTACCGGAATCCGTTTGCTGAGATTGATCTCAACTCCATCTTTAATATGATACTTATCCTTTATGAGTTTTACAGCCTTATAAACGAGATTACGTTCATCGGTGGGCAGAAACGAAAGATTACAGGTCATCTCAATCTTGTCATCTTTCCTTTTCTTCATTGTAAGCACATCATAAAGTCCAACCGTCTGCATGATCATACGCACTTCATGGTATCCATCTTCGCGTCTTCTTAAAACATCCAGACCAAGGTTGATTTTTCCATATGATTTTAGAACAATACTATGATCCATATGCACTCCTTTATCTTATGTGAAATAGTTTCTATCTCACATCTTGTATACAGAATATTATAGTATTGTTCTGAAAAAAATGCAATCCTTATTTGCTAAAATATTTTCATTTCTTTTACGATTAAAAGCTTATCTCCTGGTTTGATATCGGAAATGTCCTCATTTTGCTCCCGAATGCTCTCAACCGTTGTAAAATACGCCTTGGCAATAGACCATAGAGTGTCTCCTTCTTTGACGATATACCCAACGATCCCTGGGATCTCACGTATTTTGTCGTAGTCTAGCGGTCCTTGCTTCATATCCGTCATAATCCGCTGTCTGACTCTGTGAAAAGCGATAAAATCAAATAAAACAGAAGCTCTGATCTCTATCTCTTCTCCTTCTGTTGGAATCGCTGTCATCTGATCTACCCGCACATCCAGCTGATAGTCCTCATTTCCAGTCAGATTCTTCGTCTCAACAAAAAATGTAAACGGCTCCATATAAGAACTGCTCATCACTGGTGTCATATCTTCTGTGGACAGATACAAGACATCTGCCATCCACACACCTTCTACAGATAATCCTTGTGCCGTCATTTCCACATCGTCTACGGTTGCACTTCCTTTAACGGATAACACTTGCAACAGCTTTCCTGACTCTTGTTCCAGCCGAAAGCGTTTGTCTGCTTTCATCACCGCTTGGTTCTTTCCTACCAGTGTCTCAAAATCGAACATATGATATTCTGGAATTAGCGTTTCTTCCATACTATATCCGTCATCAATATATGAAATCTTATGATCTTCATAAATTTTAATATCACAGTCGATCGTAACATCCAAAGAAACAATTCTTTCTTCTCCATCCTCATCAGGTCTTATCTCCAACTGCTGTCCTCCGAGTGTCATCCCGATCCGTCCGATCATTCCTGGCATACATTCATAACATTCCAGCTGCGTATCTACCGGAATCTCCCATCTCGCATACTGTACCGGCATCTGGGCATCTTCTCCAAGATATAATACAAATATATGCATTGCACCCTGAATCTCGATCATGTGCTCTCCAATTTTTGCCTGCAGATTTTCCATATCTACCTGTGTCCATAAAATCTGATAAATGTTCGCCTTATTTGCAGGAAGTACCAATTCTTCTTTTAATCTCGCGATATCCTTTTTATTTACGATCAGATCTGTGATCTGTACATCTTTCTTTAACACGGATACATTTTCTTCATGAATTTCAATGATCCCTTTTTCTTTCATTTCTTCCGTGATCTGAAAGGAAAACGTCAATAATACACGAATACTTATTTTCCTTGAATTGATCAAAATCGTATTGATGTCATCGATCGTATATTTTACTTTTACATAATCCGATGGGAGCACTCCTTCTATATGTACATATTCCTCAAACGGAAGAGAATATTCCAGCGATTCAAGGTATGCTGACGTATCATTTGTACCATATAGCCCCTGAAATACAAATTCCCCCTTGATCCTTACCCGGTCAACCATCATTTCCGTTTCCTGTATCTTTACGATTCCTCTGGTCTGGATCATCTTTTCTACATCTGGTTTTGTATCTGCAACATTGCAGTCCTGATCGATCGTGATCTGCATCTGTTTCTTCGCTTTCGCCACGATCCCATAAAATTCTTTCTTATCAAAATCCATAAAAAAATTCCTCCCTGTCTGTATATACAAATATATTCAGACAAGAAGGATTCTATGCATCACCCATTAGTTTTCTAATAACATCATACGGACATCTCTTGTGATCACGTCCTGGTAGCTGAAACTTACAGTTTTATTCTGGTCATTGCCATCTGCATTCTCTAACTCTACCAAAAAGATATTAGGATATGTCTGTGTGATCACTCCCTTAGCTGTTACAAATTTATGTCGTCCTCTGTTTGCACTAATCTTGATTTTGCTGCCAATCTGATTCTTGATGGATTGGCGTACTCTGTTAAGATCTAATTGTGTCATAAATTCACCTCTTCCATATACAGAATATTCTGGAAATTCTATATAATGATTTTAATATTATAACATTTTGCCCAGTTTTTGTCAAATTTATGCATACAATATCCAGTTTTATCACTATTATTACCAAACAAGAAAACTGTACACCGATGAGGCGTACAGTTTTCTTGACATATTATATGGAGTGTTTTAACTATTATAGACATCCTTGTCTAATTCATTTTCTTTATAGCTGACGATCAATGTTGTTCCAGCTATCGGAATCGCAGGTGTTCCCATCGCTACACAAATAGACAGGAATGCTGCTGTGATCAGCTGGGTTGGTGTGATATTAATCCCAGCTGCTGTTGCACCGCATACATAAAACCCTACGAATGTTCCAATTATCTTTCCTGCGATTTTCCCAAGTCTCTTTGGATCTGCCATGCTGCATAATGCAAGGCTTAATGATGATAAAACAAGTGGTACGATTGAAACGGTAGCATCACAGACTATCATATCTTCTTAATAAATCAACGTGATTCCTTTTTCTTTACAAAATTCAACCCATTGATCTGACGGTCTTTCATCGGTTACCAGATAGGTTACCTTATCCCAGTCTAAAAATTGTACAAATGCCGTTCTCTCAAATTTTGTATGATCTGCAAGAAGAGCTACTTCTAGTGCCTGTTTTACCATCTCTGTCTTGACATCTGCTTCTCGTTCGCTGGAGTCCATGATACCTTTGTCCATATCAAGTCCTTTACAGCTGAGCAGTGCAAGATCCACATGATACCTTCTAATATTTTCTTTTGCTAAGTTCCCTTGCAGAGAGAGGGAGTCCTCATTGAACACGCCGCCTGTTGAAAGAATATGAATCTCTGATCCTGTCATCTCACGGAAAATCTCTGTTGATGAACTCAGTACGGTAATATTACGGTTTGCCTTCAGTAAACGAATGGCTTCCATGACAGTTGTACTGGCATCTGCTGCTATCGTTCTCTTCTGATCTAATACTTCCTTAAAGAGTTGCGCGATCTTAGCCTTTTCCTTTTGATTGATCGATGTTCGCTTGTAAAAATGGATATGTTCCTTCTGACTTGCACTGTTCAATACAGCACCACCAAATGTTCTCGTCAAAAAACCTTCCTTTTCCAGCTTCTCAAGATCTCTTCGGATCGTCTCTTCCGTTACCTTGTAAATCTTACTTAGTTCGGATACTGTGACTTTCTTCTCATTCTTAACTTGTTCTCTTATATGTTCTAAACGGTTCTTCACGGGACACCCCTCCCTTATAAATTATCTAGCATAGTATATATCTTTATTTGTCATATACTTCTTAAATGTTCTGTGACTTTCTTTTATTCTATCATTGATATTGTGGAATTCAAAGACTTTTTTCCATGTTTTCCAACATTTTCAATTTTTCTCTCACAAGGGATCTCTTTCTAGTTTTTATTTATCGATTGCTTCTGCTGATTCTCTCATGAATGCTACATCTTCAGGATCTAATTCTAATTCTGCAGATTTTTTTATGTTGTTCCAAATTTAGTTCATTCTGGATCGGAATCTTTTCGTTAATTAATAAATTAACATAATTGTCAGACAATTAACGAAATTATTCCTTGATTTCACACAATTTGTCTGCTATGATTATCTCATCACTTAATAATGAGAGGTAAAACTTATGGGATTTTTAAAAGGTAAAACAGCCATCATCACTGGTGGCGGAAGATCTGTATTAAAAGATGGAAGCTGTGGGTCTATTGGTTATGGAATTGCAACTGCATACGCAAAGGAAGGTGCAAACCTCGTTATTACAGGAAGAAATAAACAGAAACTTGCCGATGCCAAAGAGGAACTCGAGAGATTATACAATATCGAAGTTCTACCAGTCCAAGCTGATGTAAGTGCCGATGCTGACAACGAGACAGTCGTGCAGAATGTCATTGATGAAACAATCGCCAAATTCGGACGGATCGATGTCCTGATCAATAATGCACAGGCATCTGCTTCTGGAGTTACTTTAGCTGATCATACGACTGAACAATTTGATCTCGCACTTTATTCCGGTCTTTATGCCGCATTTTACTATATGAAAGCATGTTACCCTCATTTGAAAGAGACAAAAGGCTCTGTCATTAACTTTGCATCCGGTGCCGGATTATTTGGAAACTATGGTCAATGTGCTTATGCTGCAGCAAAAGAAGGAATCCGTGGTCTTACCAGAGTTGCCGCAAATGAATGGGGTCCTGACGGCATCAATGCTAATATCATTTGTCCACTCGCATGGACAGCACAGCTTGAAAATTTCCAGCAGGCTTATCCTGAAGCCTTTGAAGCTAATGTTAAAATGCCTCCTGCAGGACATTATGGAGATGTTGAGAAAGAAATCGGAAGAGTATGCGTTCAGTTAGCTTCGCCTGATTTCAAATATATGAACGGAGAAACACTTACCTTAGAAGGTGGAATGGGATTAAGGCCGTAACAAGACCTGCTGAGGATAGAATATATTTTTTACCTTTGGCATCCTTTTATATCAGCTATATGGAAAAATGCGGAGACATTCGTTTAATCGATCGTCTCCGCATTTTTATGCTTTTCGCTATTTTATTTTGTTCACTGACTCTGACAGATTATTCTTCATCGTCATCATCTTCCACCCACTGGGCATATCCAGTATTATATGTCGATGTATTTTCTTCTTCTGTCTTGATCTCAGAATCTGTTTTTACCTCTGCTTCTGAAATTTCTGCATCATTTTCAGCTGTCTCTGATACATTTTTATCAGACTCTTCTACTGGATTCTTGTATTTGTTGAAGATTTCCATGAATTCTTTTCCTGTGATCGTCTCACGCTGGATCAAAAACTCTGCTGCTTCGTCAAGAATGTCCATATTTTCACGAATGTATGTGACTGCTTTGGCGTAAGCTTCTTTTAACATCTTCATGACAACTTCATCGACTTTCGCTGCTGTTGTCTCTGCACAGTTCATAACTGCACGTCCATCTAAGTATCGGTTTGTAATAGACTCTAAACCGATCAATCCAAATTCATCAGACATACCATACTGTGTTACCATCGCTCTTGCGATCGCTGTGGCACGCTCGATATCATTGGATGCTCCTGTTGTGACAGAGTTAAACTTCACTTCTTCTGCCGCACGTCCACCGAAGAATGATACAAGGTCTGCTAACATCTCATCCTTCTTATTTAAATATTTTTCTTCTTCTGGACGCTGCATTGTATATCCAAGCGCTCCCATGGTACGAGGTACGATGGTGATCTTCTGTACTGGTTCTGATTCTTTTTGCAATGCCATAACCAGTGCATGTCCGACTTCATGGTATGCAACGATGTGTTTCTCTTCATCGCCAAGAATTCTGTCCTTCTTCTCTTTACCAGCAATGACAACTTCCACTGCTTCAAATAAGTCTTTCTGTGAAACAGCCTTTCTTCCTGCCTTGACAGCTCCAAGTGCTGCTTCGTTGATCATATTGGCAAGATCAGATCCAACAGCTCCACTGGTTGCCAGTGCGATTTCTTCAAAATCAACGGTCTCATCCATCTTCACATCTTTGGCATGTACTTTTAATGTCTCAATTCTTCCCTTTAAATCTGGGCGTTCTACAATAACACGGCGGTCAAAACGTCCTGGACGAAGAAGGGCTTTGTCTAAGACTTCTGGACGGTTTGTTGCTGCAAGAATAATGATACCTTTGGATGTATCAAATCCATCCATCTCTGCAAGTAAAGCATTCAATGTCTGTTCACGTTCATCATTTCCTCCACCATGCATTCCATTATCACGACTCTTACCAATAGCGTCGATCTCATCAATAAAAATAATACATGGTGCCATCTGCTGTGCCTGTTTAAATAAGTCACGAACTCTGGATGCTCCGACTCCGACAAACATCTCTACAAAGTCAGATCCAGAAAGTGAAAAGAATGGAACTCCTGCTTCTCCTGCTACTGCTTTGGCAAGCAATGTCTTACCAGTACCCGGAGGTCCTACAAGCAATGCACCTTTTGGCAGCTTCGCACCAATCTCTGTGTATCGTTCTGGGTGATGAAGAAAATCTACCATCTCTGTCAGTGTTTCCTTCGCTTCTCCCTGTCCCGCAACATCTGCAAATGTCACTCCTGTCTTCTTCTCAACATATACCTTCGCATTGGACTTTCCAACCCCCATCATTCCGCTGCTTCTTCGCATCATCATGACAAGGAATCCAAAGATCACGATCGTAGGGATCAAACTGATCAATATCGATAAGAAAGTATCCATCGGATCTTCTGGTTCCTGTTCAAATGCGATCTTACTCTTGATCAGACGATTCACCAGTTCATAATCTCCGCTGATCCTCTGTACCGTATATGTTGTCTTGTAAAAAGGATTTCCCTCGTTCTTTGGTGTCACTTTCAACTGGCTGTCTGTGACCTTTACACTTTTTACCTGATCTTTATCAAGCATTGTGACAAATTTATTGTACGAAATCGTTTTCTCCGTTCCGTTTCTCCATTTTGTTAAAATCGAATTAAAAAAGAAAGTACCAAGAATTGAAACGATCAGGAAGATTGCAAGAATCTTCGCGTTTTTCTTCTTGTTATCTTTATCATTTTTATCATTCTTATTATTCTGTTGATTATTCAAATGTCAGCTCCTCCTTTGATTCATAAGCACCATTATATGTTTTCTGATTTTATAAATCAATAAAACTATTCTAAACTTTTTATAATTTTAGTGAAAAATCACATCTTTTTCGTAAAACTGGCTTTTTAGTACAATATATGGATAAGATTTTCCATACTTCTGGTGCTCTTTTGTAACCCCTGTCAGTATCGTATCAATATAAATATGTGTCCGGTCTGCACTAAATTCTCTAACCTTGATCTTATAGTCGCTCCCCGGCTGTCTTCCATATCCGATCACATAATAAGTAAAACCACCTGTCGTATATGTAAAATGAAATGCTTCCCTCTTTTGTTCATCGATCAGTTTGCCTAATTGTACCGGGATCACACTTCTTCTACAGACAACATATACAACCTTCTGTTTTTGCCCTCGTTCATCCTTTTTGATACATCCTGTCAAAATCACACATAAAATAATACTAAAAATAAATATCCAGATTCTTTGTTTCATGGATCTCTATCCTTTTTATCATTTTATGCAAATAGATTTAAGATAATACTTCCCGGATCATTATCGGTTTCGTTGGTTTTTCTTCTATTATATGGTAGTTTTCTTTAAAATGAAGAACTGCCTGTTTTACTTTTTCTTCATCATTTCCATAAATCGTTGCAAGCACATCGCCTTTCTTCACAGGATCCGCAACCTTCTTTGAGAAAACAAGTCCAACCGTTGGATCGATCACACTTTCCTTCGTTTCTCTTCCTCCACCAAGGATCAAAGAGCAGATTCCCATTTCCTGTGCATCAATACTTCCGACAAATCCATCTTGTTCTGATCGTATTTCTTCTATAATATCTGCCTGTTCAAATAACTCTGGATGATCAATGTATTTCGTATCACCACCTTGTGCAGCAACAAATTGTTTGAATTTATCCAATGCTTTCCCACTTTGAATAGATTCCCGGACTCTCATAAGTCCTTCATCAAAATCCTTTACTGCACCGCCAAGGATCAGCATATGCGAAGCCAGTGTCTCAATAAGCTCCACAAAATCATCTGGTCCATTGCCTTTTAATGTGTCGATCGCTTCTTTGACTTCCAGAATATTTCCAACTGCCATTCCAAGAGGTTCATCCATATTCGTGATCACAGCCGTCATCTTCCTTCCGGCACTCTTTCCGATCTCTACCATCTCTTTGGCAAGTTGTATCGCATCCGACTCTTCTTTCATAAATGCACCGCTTCCGGTCTTTACATCCAACAAGATTGCATCTGCTCCTGCTGCCAGCTTCTTACTCATAATACTGCTTGCGATCAAAGAAATCTGATCCACCGTTGCGGTCACATCCCGCAATGCATACAACAATTTATCTGCTGGTGCAAGATCCTTCGTCTGCCCCATGATTGAAATACAAATTGAATTCACTTGTTCTTCAAACGCATCATCTTCAAGCTGTGTTGAAAAACCTGGAATACTCTCCAGTTTATCGATCGTACCCCCAGTATGACCAAGTCCACGCCCAGACATCTTAGCAACCGGGATTCCAAGCGAAGCAACAATCGGTATCAACGCCAAAGAAGTCTTATCTCCAACCCCTCCCGTACTATGCTTATCAACCTTGATCCCCTGAATCTGAGACAGATCAAGCATCTCACCACTTCGCGCCATTGCCATCGTAAGCTCATAAGTTTCTTCTTTATCAAGCCCTTGAAAACAGATCGCCATCAACAAAGCTGACATCTGATAATCCGGTATCCTGCCATCTGTGTATTCACGGATCATCCATTGAATCTCATCTTTCGTCAAAGGTTTCCCTTGTCTCTTTTTTAGTATCAGATCATACATTCTCATAGATTCGGCCTCCTTTGCTTTTTGTTGTATATAGTATAACACAAAATTTGTAGGTAGGCTTACGTGTATGTGACAGAAATAAAAGAAAAACAAATATTTGAAAGAATCAGGTGGCAACTCCGCATTTTTGAGAGCGTTTTTTACAAATCGCTGATCCGTGCCTGTTCCTTTGGAAACTTCCTCGCTGCGAGCCAAAATGCCCGCAGCAACGGTCAGACATCCAACCACAGGCACTGCGAATTTGTAAAAAACGCACTCAAAAAGTGCTCATGTTTGCCACCTGGATTCTTTCAAATATTTGTTTTTCTTTTATTTCTGTCACATACACCTGAAGTCTATTCAAACCACAACACAGTGTATATGTTATACGGTATTGGTATTTATAATAAACACTGTCTACCACTACAAAAATTGAAAAACAATAACATTTAACATACACACCCACTCAAGTTTTCCAATCTTGTAATTGCCCACACTTTAGACTTCAGGTATATGATAAAAAATAAATAAGCAACCGAAAGTGATGCATTGGAATTTTGCTATATTTTGAATAAATTCGCAGCCCAATTGGACGAATGTCTGAGCTTCAAAGACTTTGGTCTTAGACAAAACTCCAGAGCGAGTTTTCGTAGGAAATTGGGCGAATCAGCGATTTGTTCAAAATATGAGCAAAATTCCACCGCATCGCTTTCGGTTGCTTATTTATTTTTTATCATATACTCGAAATTTACAGTTGGCCAACTTACAAAAATCAAAATTTCTTCTTCCGATTCTTAAGCAGCCCAATAACTACCACAATTGCTGCCATATCAATCACAAACATAATCCATTTTCGTGTTTTAAACGTCGTTTTTTCTTCTATATCATCTACCAGACTTGTTTTATGATCCATTTGTTTTAGCTTCTCTGAATTTCTAATCTCTTCAATCGTTAAATATTTCTTCATATTCCACCTCGCATCATAAATCTTTTTGCTTTGGTAATAAACTTTGCTTCCATCTGTGTTACAGGAGAATTTTTTCATCATTCCATCCGTGTTAACGAAGTATTTTAACATAATACTTTGGACATCCGGATTTTTATTATATGCTTTTACGGCTAGTGTCTGATAATCATCACTGTCTGTTTCATATAACCCGTTGGAAATGGTCCATTTCCCTTTTGTCTTCTTTAATGATGCAATCACATGATCTCCTTCTTCAACCGTTGTTTTCTCATGATAGGATGACGTATATTTTATATTTTCATTCTTCATGATGACATATCGATGATCTTCCGTTCTTTTTGCAATTGCTTCTGATGTTGATTCTGTGTTGATATAATCCTTTGCACTTAAAACAAAATAGTTATCTGAAACATAAGTTACAGATCCCACAAACAAAACATCTTGATTTTTATTGTTCATGATCCTGTTGATCTCTGTATCTGCGGATACGAACTTTATATTTCCTAGCATCATGAAGAGGCAGATAAAATAAACTGTTATACGTCTCATCCTGCAATGCACCTCCTTATGTTGTTATTATACATCGAGCGGTGTTGCGAAATATAACGGAAAATGTGAAATATACTTATGATTTTCTTAAATTCTGATTTGTAATAGTGTTTCATGTATGAGATAGAAATAAGATAAGAACATTACCTTCTGTTTAAAAATCCCCTATTTTACAATCAATACTGTTCTCCATACACATCCACTTAAATTTTCCAATCTTGTAATTGTCCACACTTTAGACTTCTGGTATATGATAAAAAATAAATAAACGATCGGAAGAGCAGCATTAGAATTTTGCCACGTTTTTTACGGATTCGCAGCCGGCTTGGTGCGTTGTTTGAGCCTCAAAGAGTTCTGTTTTCAATACCCTTGAAGGCGAGTTACGCAAGGAAAGCCGGCGGATCAGCGATCTGTAAAAAACGTGAGGAAAATTCTCTAGCTGCGCTTCCAATCGTTTATTTATTTTTTATCATATACTCGAAATCTACAGTTAGCCAACTTACAAATTAAAATTTTATACTTCTACCATATTCATCTGTTTCTTTCATACACTGAATAAAGCTTTCCTTCGTAACCCCAGCATTCTCAGGTTTGAAGTCCCATTCTGTAGTGGTCATTGCTTTCTCTGCCATTGCATCAAAATCATCTTCTGTGATCTCAATGTCTTCAAAGCATACTGGCAGTCCCATACTTAGGTTGAATTTTGCGATTCGTTCTCTTTCTTCGTATTCTTTTCCGAAAGTTAACAGACATAGCACACCTAATGATACGATTTCTCCATGTAAATGTTTTTCTCCGCCTTTTGTAACGGTTGATCCGTAATATACACAGTGTGCAAGGCTTGAGTTATAGTAATATTTTGGTGCTGCACTTACCATATTAGATACTAATCCTGTACTGATGATGATGTCTAACGCTACCTGTTCTAATTCATAAGATACTTTATTCGCTCTTAAGTCGTCCAATGCTTTCTTTCCATATTCAACAAGTGGTGTAGTACAGATCTTACTTAGCTGTACTCCCATCATTGGTGTATGGGATAATTCGTCTTCTTTGGATGCAAATACTGCTTCACATTCTTTGCTTAATGCATCTCCGATTCCTGCCCATAATAATTCTTCTGGTGAATCAGCGATGATGGATGATTCGATGAATGTATGGTTTGCATTCTTTGGATAGTAATATTCTCTGAATGATCCATCTGGGTTATAAATTACAGAGATTGCTGTGACAGATGCACAGTTTGATGCTACGGTTGGGAAGCAGAATAATGGTTTATCCATTTCATTTGCCACATATTTACATGTATCACAGGCACGTCCTCCACCGACTGCGAAGATCATGTCTGCTTTCTTGACAACGTCCATGTCGATCAATGCGTTACCATTTTCATAGGTGGAATCACCACCGTACCAGATAAAATCAAGGATTTCTACATCGGAATCTTTGATTCCTTCTAAGATCTTATCTTTTGCTTTAGACATCGCAATCTTTCCACCGATCACAACAGCTGTTTTTCCATAAAATCTTGTTGTATGCGGAATCTCTTTATAACATCCCTCTCCGATCGTATAACTTGGTAAATTCACACTATAATAACTCATCTTGTTCGTTGCCTTCTTTCTCTTTATTCTTTTGACTCTTTATATTGGCTACATTATAGTCCTCAATTCTCAAAAAATCAAAGAATCTTGTGTTCTTTTTCTTATTCATGAATTTTATTCCACATTGATAAATTTTACTTGATTTCCATGCAACTTTATGACATTCACAAGATCAGCAAGTTTCATCCAGATCGTTGCTGTATTATCATTTGGATGGACTGCAATGTATTCATATTCTTTCAGATCTTCGTCAAAGAATACCGGAATCACACATTCCTGATCGTTCAAAACGCCTAACGGCGAAACAGATCCGGGTTCAATATTTAAATATTTCATTAGACGCTCGGCTGAGGCAAAACTTAGTCTGGAACTTCCAATCTCATCTCTTACTTTCTTAAGGTCCGCCTGCTTGTCTTCCCGAATGATCACAAGAAAATGATGCTTTCCGCTGCCATCTCGTAAAAATAAATTCTTAGCACCTATTCCATTCTCATGATTCCACAGGTCAGAGTCTTCGATTTCATCGACTGTGTATACCGCTTGATGTTCAAACATTTCATATTCGATGTTCTGCTCATTTAAAGTATCTAACACGATTTTTCTATTTTCATTCATTTTATTCATTATCTTATCTGCTGCTGTCCGCTTGCTGCATAAATCTCGTACCATTCATAATGCTCTAATTTAACATCCATTGCTTTCACTGCAGATTCAATCCTCTCAACCTTTCTGCTTCCAACGATCGGCATTGCCTGTACTGGATGATACATGATCCATGCATACACGATCGTATCTGGTTCACAGTTATGTCTCTCAGCGATTTCTTTGATCTTATCCATTGCTTTCTTACATTGTAGATCATCTTCTTGAAATAATCTTCCTCCTGCAAGTGGTGACCATATCATTGGATGAATTTTATTAACTGTCAGATAATCCATCATTCCAGAATTGAAATGTTCAAAACATACTGGGTTCCATTCAATCTGATTCGTTACAAGTGCTCCGTCAACCGCTTTATTCATTGCATCAAATTTAAATGGATCAAAATTTGACACTCCGATTTCTTTGATCAGCCCTTCTTTCTTCAGATCCAGCATTGCTCTGCCTGCCTCCCATGGATCTAAAAGAGGGTCTTCTCTGTGAATTAAATATAGGTCAAGATAATCTGTATGTAATCTCTGAAGACTTTCTTTACAGGATCGTACGATTCTATCATAAGTTGTATTATAATACCCAAATGATTCTCCATTAATTTCTTGTTTGTAAATTCCTGTTTTTGAAATCAGCTCTACTTTTCCCCTTAATGCCGGATCTTTGGCAAATGCTTCACCTATCTGAGATTCACATAAAGTATCTGCATAAATCTCTGCTGTATCAAAAGATGTTACACCTAAGTCTATGCTTGATTTCATGTTATCAATAAGTTCGTCTGTTGATAATTCCCAAGTATCTAGTCTCCAAAAACCTCGGATGATCTGAGATAAGGAAAGGTTATCTGTTAATTTAATCTTTGTCATATTAATATCCTTTCTGTTTTTCTTTCATCATAACATATTTTCTTTTAACAACGCATATTTTTTTACCTGCAGGAGCTTGTGATTTCTTAAGGTTCCAGAGACCTTAAGCGGTACTGGTTAATAATTTTTGTGTTTATTAACAGAAGGTAAAAGGGGTTCTACTGCACCGATTTGTCAAAATATTTAAAATATAAACTTAAAAATATCAAATTAATATTGTATACTTTATAAAATTTAATAAATAGAATATTTTAATTGAATAAGTATACATGATTTGATAAAATAAAAAACAGGTGTTACTTCACTTTGACGTGAATGGCGGTCACTTCCTACGTGGGAGTTATAGCCCCGATTACATAGATCATCTCTTGAAAAAGAGAAATTCGACGGAAAGGGGACTTGAATTATGCTAACGATTGAAAGCTTAATTGCTGTACTATCATTGTGTATCGCATGTTATAGTCTTGGCTACAATCGCGGAAAGCATGATGCCAAGACAGAAAAATGATCGCCCTAAACCTGTCAATTTAAGCGATCATTTTTTGATTCATTAAATATCAGGTGACCGTCATATCGGTAGCACCTTTTTCTATTATTAGAATATCATTTCATTTTTTTTATGTCAAGACTTACTCCATTAACAACATAACATACTTCTTTCATTGTTATTGTTCAACAATTAGCTGGACATTAACTAAAAAAGAAAACCTTCAGACAAGATTTTTAGAATACATGAAACTCCAAAATGCGTATACTATAATTCCAGCAGTAGTCAAAATGAAATGAATAGTCTGTAACGACAAAAAACGTAGACATTGATACCGTAGACCTTATGTTATCTGGCAATTTCCATATCTTGTTCTTTTTTAATATTACTACTTCTGTTTTTCTGATTTCTTCATTTTTCTGACTTCGTAAAATCCCTGTGAACCTTAAGAAAAACAGACCCAACATAAATATCCCTTTATCCTCGGTTTTTATTTATGTTGAGTCTATTATTTCTTTATTCAGATAGATAAAAAACTAAATTATTCAATAGAAAGAATCTCCATATTCGCCTGTCCTTCCACAGCTCCATATGTAAATGTGATCTTAGTTCCTTCGTCCATATCATTTAATTTATTCACAAGGTCTTCATCATTCACCATAAATGTCTGGTAACTTCCGTCAGACATCTCAATCTCTACAGAACTTGTGTCTGCAAATCCATTATAAGTACCTGTTGCACTCTTTGGTTTTGCCTGTTCATCTTTCTTTGTTGCTGTTGTTGTCTTTGTCTGTTCTTTTGTGCTTTCTTCTGATGTTGCTGTTGCAACTGGTTTTTCTTCTTCTGTCGTGTCTTTTTCTGTGTTTTCTTCTGTTGTAGGTTCTGCTGTTGTCGTCTCGCTGTTTGTTGATTCAGGGCTGCTTGGGCTCTTCTTTCCGCAAGCTGCAAATGTAAATGCGCTTAGCACGATGATTGTTGAAATTAATAAAAATCTTTTTCTCATAGTTCATATACTCCTTTCTGAGATAAGTTCAGTATATCCTATTTATACTTTCATGGCAAGTTTCTATCATATTCCTAGTCTTATTTTCATATCATTAGAGGTAGAACATAAAGGAGGATCTATGTTGAACGAAAAATATCAGGCACTGCTGGATCAATATGATATTTCTGTCTCTCATACCCGACGGGGCCGAGGCTGTGTTTTGTGTTTTGGGGAAAATGATGTCTATGCCTTATCCCAGACTTCTCTATCAGAAGAACGTCTTGGTGCTGTTTCTGAATGGACTTTGGCGATGCATGACCATCATTTTTATAAAACCGACCAGTACATTTTAAACAAAGACGGATATTTTCTTACTTTTGACCGGTATTACGAAACATTTGCGCTTAGAAAAACTTATTTGGGTACGGAATGTGATATTCATGCTTTAAAAGATATCAGATCTTCTGCAGAAAATCTCGCAAGCTTTCATAATCATTGTCTTGCTATTTCTTTTTCATCTGAAAATCTTAGAAAATATACATCCATTTCCACATATTATGAGCAAAAATATTTGGAATTAAAAAGTATTGCACGTTACATACGCAAACGCAAAAAGAAAGGGATTTTTGAATATTTATTTTTGGAACAGACGAAAGCCTTCTGGGAACAGATGGAGCGTTCCATCCAAATCTTAAATGAAACCACACCTTCTCGCCGTGGATGGTGTCATGGGGCTTATAACCACCATAATATCATCATGACATCCTCTGCCCCAGCTACGATCCATTTTGAGCATTTTTATCATGGGTATCCGATTCTGGATGTTTATTATTTCCTAAAGAAGGCACTTGAGAAAAATAATTATAATTTTGCCTTTTGTGAAACCTTTTTATCAAACTATGACCGCTTTATGCCTTTGTCAAAAGATGATCTTTTATGCCTGTATGGATTGTTTTTATTTCCGGAAAAATTCTGGAAGATCTCGAATCAGTATATGGCACACAAAAAACATTGGATTTCTCCACGATATATCGAGAAATTAGAGGAGTTTATTCACAATAAAGAAGCTCGCTCGATTTTCCTCGAAAAATATGTACAAATTTATAATGTTTTTTCATGAGTTTTAAGGTATAATTAAACAAAAGGCATTTTTATAACTTAAAGGAGGAGTAATTTATGAACTACAAAGAAACTTATCAGGAATGGCTTTCTAATCCTTATTTCGATGAAGATACAAAAAAAGAATTAACAGCCATCGAGAACGATGAAAATGAAATCAAAGAACGTTTTTACGCAGATCTTGCATTTGGTACTGCTGGACTTCGTGGAATCATCGGTGCTGGTATCAACCGTATGAATATTTATGTTGTAAGAAAGGCTACTCAAGGATTAGCTGATTATATCTTAGAACAGGGAACAGATAAGAAACGTGTTGCTATCGCATTTGATTCAAGACATATGTCTCCTGAATTCGCTGACGAAGCAGCCCGCACTCTTGCTGCTAACGGAATCAAAGCATTTATCTTCGAATCCTTACGTCCAACACCAGAATTATCATTTGCCGTAAGACATTTAGACTGTATCGCTGGTATCAACGTAACAGCCAGCCATAACCCACCTCAGTACAATGGATACAAAGTATACTGGGAAGATGGTGCTCAGTTTACAGATCCTCATGCTTCAGGTGTTACAGCGAAAGTTAATGCGATCACTGACATTTCAACTTGCAAGACAATGTCTAAAGAAGATGCCGTAACTGCAGGTTTATATGAAGTGATCGGTAAAGAAGTTGATGACGCTTATATCGCAGAAGTTGAAAAACAGGTGATCAATCAGGCTTCCATCGATGAGATGGCTTCCAAATTAAAGATCGTTTATACTCCTCTCCATGGAACAGGTAATCTTCCAGTACGTCGCGTACTTGACGATCTTGGATTTAAGAATGTATATGTTGTTCCAGAACAGGAACTTCCAGATGGTGACTTCCCAACAGTCAGCTATCCAAACCCAGAAGCAAAAGAAGCATTTGCATTAGGTCTTGCTCTTGCCAAAGAAAAAGATGCTGATCTTGTTCTTGCTACTGACCCTGATGCTGACCGTTTAGGTGTATATGTAAAAGATGCTAAGAGCGGAGAATATATTCCTTTAACAGGTAATATGTCTGGTTCTTTATTATGCGAATATGTATTAAGCCAGAAGAAGGAAAAAGCTGGATCTCTTCCAGCAGATGGTGCTGTTGTTAAATCTATCGTTACAACAAACCTTGTCGATGAGATCGCGAAGGCTTACAATGTGAAGCTGATCGAAGTATTAACTGGATTCAAATGGATCGGTAAAGAAATCCTTGGATTTGAACAGTCCGGAAAAGGTACATATCTGTTCGGATTAGAAGAAAGCTACGGATGCCTGATCGGTACATATGCAAGAGATAAAGATGCTGTTTCTGCTACAGTTGCTCTTTGTGAAGCTGCTGCTTACTATGCAACAAAAGGTAAGACATTATGGGATGTTATGATCGACATGTATGAGAAATACGGATACTGCGTAGACAGCATCACAGCAATGGACTTCCCAGGATTAGAAGGTATGGATAAGATGAAAGCTATGCTTGCTAATTTACGTGAGAACCCATTAAAAGATATCGCTGGTTATAAAGTTCTTAAGATCCGTGATTACAGCAAAGATACTGTTCTTGATGTAGAAAGCGGTAAAGTAGAACCTACAGGACTTCCTTCTTCAGATGTTCTTTATTATGAACTTGAAAGTGGAGCTTGGGTTTGCGTTCGTCCTTCTGGTACAGAACCTAAGATCAAATTCTACTATGGTGTAAAAGCTTCTAGTATGGATGAAGCTCAGGTTGAAAGTGCTAAATTTGCTGAGTGGGCTAAGGCTCAGGCATAAATTCTGATTTGAAGAGTAGTCTTTAGTATATGTGACAGAAATAAGATAAGAACAAATATTTATAAAAAACCGATGGCAACACGCATATTTTAAGAGCGTTTTTTACAAATCGCCTATCCGCGCCTGTTCCTTTGAAAACTCCCTCGCTGCGAGCCGAAATGCCCGCAGCTACGGTCAGACATTCAACCACAGGGCGCTGCGAATTTGTAAAAAACGTACTTAAAATCTGCTAATCGTTGCCATCGGTTTTTTATAAATATTTGTTCTTATCTTATTTCTGTCACATAAAACTGAAGACTATTCAACCCACTACACAGTGTGTATGTTAAACGGTATTGATCAATAAGTTTTGTATTCGTTGACGGAAGATGAAAGGAACTCTTAGACACCTATTTGACGAGATGTTTGAAAAAATTTTTAACTTAATTTCTACGAGACCTTAAGAAGATAATTTCTCTGGGTGAAGAAATACGTCATAATTCACTTACTACAACTGGTCAGATTGCCGAATCGAATCTGAATTCATTCCAGCTTGACTGTGCTTTTATTGGAGTTAATGCTGTTGATGAAGAAGGAAATATCTTTTTAGGAAGTATGGCTGAGGCATCAATTGTACGCCTGCTCTGTCACATGGTTCCTGAAATCTATTTTCTCGCAGATGAAACCAAACTTATGAAGAAAGATTTTATCTACATCTGTCAACTTGGAAAAGGTCGCAATCTTATTACGAATTCTTCAATCTCAGAAAACTACATTCATACATATGAACAACTCGGTGCCTGTGTGATCACAGAAAGTCAAAAAGACCGGAGATAACTATTCCCGTTATCTCCGGCCTTTTCATTTCTTGTAATTATTTACTCTTTGCAGCTGTTGTTGTGTTCTTCGCCGCTGTTGTTGTAGTTGTTGTTGCTGCTGTAGATGCTGTTGTAGCTTTATATTTAAACTTAACTTCTTTCCATAGATCCTGATCTACAGACTTCTTGTCATCCCACTTCTTGTCAGCATCTTTTGTCCACTTCTTGTAGACTTTCTCGTATGCTGCCTGCTGTTTTTCCTGAAGCAGTGTGGATTTGTTTGATGCAGCTGCTGTTGTGTCGTTTGGATTTAACATCTTGATGATCACGTATGCATCGTCTAATTCTACGACTCCGCTTACCTGGTTCTTCTTAAGTTTTGCTGCTGCTGTTTCGAATTTTGTTCCTAATGTGGCTTTTCCTTTTGTATAGGATTCTTCGTTGTCAGAGTTTACGCTGAACTTCTTAGCTACAGAGCTGATACTCTGGCCTTTCTTGATCATCTTTAATGCAGATTTTGCTTTCTTTAGCTGATCTTTCTTCTCAGCGGCTGTCATGTCTTTTTCTTTTCCTGTCTTGCTGTCTGTTGTCTTTGTTGTGAAGACAAGTTTGTAGACTTTGACAGTTTTGGCTTCGTCATCTGTTACTGTGACGTTTGCTTTCTTGATGATCGCCTGCATAACTTTACTTGCGATCGTGCTTTCTTCGTACAGTTTCTGGATCATATCTTTATCTGCTTCTGTCTTCTTCATGACTTTCTTACCTGTTGAGTCTTTTGCGAAGGCAGTTACGCTTTCTTTGATCTGCTTCTTCTCAGATTTTGTTAACTTCACGTTGTAGTCGTCTGCGTGTGCTGCTAAAACTTTGATCTGTTTTAACTGGTTGATAACGCTGTCTTTGACAGACTGCTGCATTGTGATCTTCTTTCCTTTGCTGTCTGTTCCGACCTGCATAGACCACATGCTGTCTCCGAAGTATGCTCCGTACTGAGCTTCTGCCTGATACTGCATGATTCTTGCATATACATGTGCTTCCTGGAATGTTACTTCTTGTCCTGCATATTCAAATAATGTCTTCTCATTCTTGCTTTTACATCCTGTAAATAAAGAAAGAGTTAACGCAAGAACTGCAGTTAAACATAGCAACTTCTTTGCTAATTTCTTCATTTCATTTTCTCCTTCATATTATGATTATATTAGGCTAATGTCTGGCGATATTATAGCACAAACTTATCGGATTATCAATGAATTGAGCGAGTTCACACAATGTTCAATCTTTTCTAACTGCTTCACTTTCTTTGTCTTTGACAGATCCAGTACAAATGTTGGATTCTTGCCTGCCTGGAAGGATAATTCACGTTTGTATTCTTCTAATATCGCTGGAATTTTTTCTACATCCACGGCTGCATCTGGTTTCATTTCAAATGAGACTTTTTCTCCTTTTTGTTTCACATCTGTCATATAAGCGTGGTGAGCTAATGATTTCAAATATGCAACATATAACAGATTGTGGACTGCTTTCGGCATTTCCCCAAAACGGTCGATCAACTCGTCTGTCATATCTTCCATTTCATCTTTGGATTCAATAGATGAAATACGTTTGTATAATTCCAGTTTTTGATATTCATTATACACATACGTTGATGGAATAAATGCATTGATGTCGAGATCGAGTGTTGTGTCAAATTCATCCTCGTCTTTTAATTCGCCTTTTAATCTCAAGACTGCTTCATTCAGCATCTTGCAATACAGATCGTATCCAACTGCTTCCATATGACCGGATTGTGCCTGTCCCAAAAGATTTCCTGCTCCACGGATCTCCAGATCTCGCATTGCAATCTTATAACCAGATCCCAGATCTGTAAATTCCCGGATCGCCTGTAATCGTTTTTCTGCGGTTTCTTTTAACAGTGTGTTCTTTTTGTACATCAAAAATGCAAATGCATTTCGATTTGATCTTCCGACACGTCCTCTTAACTGATACAACTGGGACAGCCCAAGCTGGTTGGCATCGTGAATGATCATTGTATTTACATTCGGAATATCTAGTCCTGTCTCGATGATCGTTGTAGATACCAATACATCGATCTCATGGTTCATAAATCCCATCATGATCTCTTCCAGTTCGCGTTCTTTCATCTGTCCATGTGCAAATGCAACTTTCGCATCTGGAAGCAATCTCTGTAATTCGGCTGTCACTTCTGCGATATTATTGACACGGTTATACACATAATATACCTGCCCGCCACGTGTCATTTCGCGGTAGACCGCTTCTTTGACCAGTTCTTCATTATATTCCATAACATATGTCTGGATCGCTCTTCGGTCATGCGGTGGTTCTTCTAATACACTCATGTCACGGATTCCGATCAGACTCATATGCAAGGTTCTTGGAATTGGTGTAGCAGATAATGATAAGACATCGACATCTTTTTTCATTGTCTTAATCTTTTCTTTATGTGTCACTCCAAAACGCTGTTCTTCATCAATTACGAGCAGTCCCAGATTCTTATACTGCATGTCTTTGGACAATAAGCGATGCGTTCCGATCACGACATCTACCGTTCCATTTTTGAGTCCTTCGATCGTCTCTTTCTGCTCTTTTGCTGTACAAAATCTGGACATCATACGTACGGTGATCGGGTAATCATGAAATCTCTGTGCAAATGTATTGTAATGCTGCTGTGCAAGGATTGTGGTTGGTACGAGATACGCCACCTGTTTTCCATTGTCTACTGCCTTAAATGCTGCACGGATCGCTACTTCTGTCTTGCCATAGCCAACATCTCCACAGATCAGTCGGTCCATGATCTTCTTGCTTTCCATATCCCTTTTCGTATCATCGATCGCATTTAACTGATCCTGCGTTTCATCGTATGGAAATAATTCTTCAAACTCTTTCTGCCATACAGTGTCCTTGTCATAGACATATCCTTCTTTTGCCTGTCTTAGTGCATATAACTGCACGAGTTCTTCCGCAATATCTTTGACTTGACCTTTGACACGTGTTTTCGTCTTCTTCCATTCATTTCCACCTAATTTATGAAGTTTCGGCTTTCTTGCATTTGCACTTGCGTATTTTGCAATCTGATCTAGGGCTGATGCTAAAATAAATAAATTATCACCGCCCTGATATTCAATACTGATGTAGTCTTTTTCAACCCCATCTGTTGTGATCTTTTCGATTCCGCGGTAAATACCGACTCCATGTTTTTCATGAACAACGTAATCACCGATATTGATATCTGCAAAACTTCGGATCTTTTCTCCTTGTTTTTTCTTCTCTTTCTTTCGGCGCTTTTTTTCTTCTCTTCCTTTGAAAATGTCTCCTTCTGAGATCAATACCCATTTGGCTGCCGGATATTCAATTCCTGTCAGAAGCTTTCCTGCTGTGACAACAATCTGCCCTGCTTCCACTCCATATTTCAAGTCCTTATCATATGTCACAACCAAACCATTTTCTCTCAGATCACTGCTTAGACGTTTCGCTCTTGTAACAGATGGAGAAGCAACAACGATTCTGTAGTCCTTACTCTGATATTTGGTAAGATCTTTGACTAACTGCTCAAAACTGTTGTTATAAGACTGAATGGATTTTGTATCCATAAATAAGGTTCTAGCAACTCTAAAATCATTGATCTCAGCAGATAAAATCGAATAACATAGCATCTTATGTTTCTCGATCTGATATAAAATACTCTCATAATCTGTCACCGTATTTGCCTGTTTAGGCAGAAGATACCCACCTTCCAGACGGCTTTTCATACTCTCTGAGAATTCCAGATAAAATGCATCTGCACGTTCTCTGATATGTTTTGGTTCATCCATATAGATCATGCTTTCTTCTGGAAAATAATCTAAGATGCATTCTGTATTTTCATAAAAATATGGGAGATAACCTTCTACTCCGATCAACATATGAAGTTCCCTTAATTCCTCACGAACACGGTCCATTTCTTTTCTTAGGCGGGCTTCCTGATCATATTTTTTTTCTTTTTTAAACTTCTGTGATAACTTCTCATAATCTTCTTCCATATTTCGAAGACCATGTTCAATCCTTGGCTGGTTTAAAATGATCTCTGATGCCGGATAAATGGTCAGAGCATCGACTTCTTCGATGGATCTTTGGCTTTCTTTATCAAAACTTCGGATCGAATCAATTTCATCTCCCCATAGTTCGATACGATATGGGCTTTCCTGCGTGTATGGGAAAATATCAATGATTCCTCCTCGCACAGCAAACTCGCCTGGAGCCTCAACAAATGGTGCTTTTTCGTAGCCTCTGGCAACAAATTCTTCTGCGATCGTTGCCTCTTCCAGTGTCTCTCCCATTTTAAACGTCATCTTATGATTCTTGATATCACTTAATGGAACAACCTGATCCATCACAGCATCGATCGTCATCACAAAGGTTCCACATTTGTCATCCACGATCTTCTTGATCGCCAGCATACGGTCTCTTGCGATTGCATTTCCATGAACATCGGCTGTATAGAATAATGGATCTTTTGCTGGAATATACTGAACCTTTTCTCCAAAGAAATGACTTGCCTCGACCCATTGTCTTGCTTTGTTCTCGTCTGGTACGATGATGATCTTAAATTGCTTTTTCTTATGATTTCCGATCAGACTGGTCAGATGCCATTTGGCTGTATCGGTGCATCCTGATACAAGAACCGGGCCACAGTAATCTTCGACCTCATCCTTTAATTGTCTGTATACCGGATCGTCTTTTAATATATTTTCTAACACTTTCTATCCCTACTTTTTCTTATTGTGGCGGTTCATCGCTTCTGTGATGTCGCCCATAACGATGAGCTGTACTGCATCTTACACTTCATCAAAACGTTCCGCAAAGATTGCCTGTTCTTCTTTTGTAAAATGTCCTAATACATAATCTGCCAGATCATATCCTTTTGGTTTCTCTCCAACACCGATCTTCACCCTTGGGAAATCCATACTTCCTAAATGACTGATGATACTTTTCAGTCCATTATGTCCCCCTGCACTTCCCTTTCTTCGGATACGCAGTCTTCCAACATCAAGGTCGATATCATCATGAATAATGATAAATCTTCTGGCTCTAATTTATAGAAATCCATGATTGGACGAAGACTTTCCCCGCTTAAGTTCATAAATGTCTGTGGTTTCACAAGAAGGACTTTTTCTCCTCCCATATAACCAGTTCCGATCAATGCTTTGTGTTTCCCTGTATTTATACTTATGCCTTCTTTGTCTGCAATATAATCAAGGGCTTCAAATCCAATATTGTGTCTTGTGTTGTCATATTTCTTTCCCGGATTCCCCAGTCCGACGATTACTTTCATAAGATATCTCTCCTTTTTCCCTAGAATCTATAAAACTGACAAACACCCGGAAATCAATGGATTCCCGGGTTGTCTTTTTCTTTCTTTAGTTATAGTATATCCCAATTTACAATTCTCAGCAAGATTTTTTCTAGTTATAATGCCTGAAAGAATTCTCTTGTCTTATTTACCTTCTTCATCAATGTATCAAACTGTTCTGGTGTCAGTGACTGTGGTCCATCACATAATGCTTTGGCTGGATCATTATGAACTTCTACCATTAATCCATCGGCCCCAGCTGCGATCGCTGCTAATGCCATTGGCTCTACCATATCTCTGATTCCTGTTGCATGAGATGGATCTACCATGACTGGAAGATGGGATTTCTTCTTAATCATAGGGATTGCAGAAAGATCTAATGTATTTCTCATAGCTGTCTCGTATGTTCGGATTCCTCTTTCACAAAGGATTACATTTTCATTTCCACCTGCCATAATGTATTCTGCACTCATTAACCATTCTTCGATCGTTGCTGCAAGTCCTCGCTTTAATAAGATTGGTTTGTTGATCTTTCCTAATTCTTTTAATAATTCAAAGTTCTGCATATTTCTTGCTCCAACCTGAATCAGGTCCACATCTTCGAATAATGGAAGATGACTTGCATCCATGATCTCTGTAACAACTGGAAGTCCTGTTGCTTTCTTAGCTTCTAATAATAATTCTAATCCTTCTCCATGAAGTCCCTGGAAAGAGTATGGGGAAGTTCTTGGTTTGAAAGCTCCTCCTCTTAATAATCCTGCACCAGAATTCTTCACATCGTTTGCGACTTCTGTGATCTGTTCTTTTGTCTCAATAGAACATGGTCCTGCGATCACCTGGAAGTTTCCACCACCAATCTTTACTCCATTTACATCAACAACTGTATCGTTTGGATGGAATTTTCTGTTGGCCTTCTTGTATGGCTCCTGAATACGCTGTACATTTTCAACGATGCTGTTTGCCATGATATGACGCATATCTACAACAGATGTATCTCCCACTAATCCAAGGATCCTTGTATTAACACCTTCGGATTCGTGGATTCCCAGTCCCTGCTCTTCCATCTCTTTCTTTAATGCGTTGATCTTTGCTTCTTCTGCCTGTTTCTTTAAAATAATAATCATGATGTTCGTCCTTTCCTGGCAAGTCGTTTCTATCCTGCTTCTCTGGTGCGGCCTTTGTTTCTTTGAGTAAAAAGAAAAGGCATGCACTCTGTTGCAAGAATGCATGCCTTAAATGTTTTACTCTGTCGGTTTAAAGTGACATAAGTTTTGGCGATGATTCATTGCAACAAAAATAGTCAGGATAAAAATAATAACCCTGAAAGCTAAAGTAATAAAATGTGCAATTATTCATCTTACTTGTTGTCATCTTAGTTTCTCCTTGTTTTGATGTTTTTACGATACATGAAATTTTTTTCTGTGTCAATAGATTTATAGATGTTTTTTATAAAATCCATAGACCGTATTTATGATTTATTTTATGAATTATAAAATTTATTTTTTGCGCACTGCAAGAAATGATGCAATCAATGCTGTAATCGGTACTGTTAATACAACACCAAGACTTCCAGATAGTCCTTGCATGATCTCAATTCCGATCACATAAGAGTTCGCTAACTGTCTGTAGCTTAGATCATATGCGTAATTGATCACTAATGTTGTTATTGCACCGCCCACATAAGCAAAGATCAGTGTATTCGTCATCGTTCCCATCATATCTCTTCCAACATTGATTCCTGATACAAAAAGTCGTTTCATGGACAGTGCTTTGTCTGTTTCATAAATTTCCTGAATCGTAGATGCAATGGACATACCAACGTCCATGACGGCTCCTAATGCTGAAATGATGATTCCGGCAAAAAGCAATTCTCCGATCTTTATCTTTGTATTTTGTCCGACATAGTTCAATGCTTCAATATCCGATACATTATATCCTGTGATCCCTGCTGCTTTTCCAAATGCCATCGCTGCCACTGCTGCGATCATGACTCCGATCGCTGTTCCAAGGATCGCGGACACTGTTTTGCTCGAATATCCACCAAGAAGTCCTAATGTTACGATCGTTGTCAACACTGCTACAATAATCGTCAACACGATCGGTGAAATTCCACGATACATCATCGGAAACATAATACCGATAATACATGCAAATGCAAATACAAGGCTTAAAATAGCATAAACACCTTTTTTCCCACCAATCGCACATACCACCGCTGCAAAGATCAACGCAAATCCATAGATTGCCATGGTACGGTCCTGACTATATACGGTAAATCCTACATTTGTTCCACTTTTATTTACGATCACGATGATCCTTGCTCCTACTTTACAGTCAGCTCCAAATAAAGTTCCGCTTGGATTGATCGCCTGTTTTTCTTTTCCTTTGTAGGTTCCCGTTGTCATTTTAACCAGGACTTTCTGCGTTCCATAACGACTTCCGTCTTCTGCAAGATTATCTTTGATGATCTTTGTTACAACTGCTTTTTCATATTTTTGTCCTTTATAGGATGCCAATGGCGTTTTCTGAAACTGGTTGCATTTGACTATGATCCCTGCAAATAAACACACTGCTATTGCGAGGATCAAGATTTTTTTCCATGATATTGCTTTTTCCATAAGTTGTCTTCTTTCTATAAATCGTAGCCTTTTATTTATAAAGAAAAATCAGAGAATGCCTGTGTCCGGATCTATCATTCCGGGCGCAGGCTTTTGCTCTGTCTGATAAATTAAGTTACGACACTAATTCTTTATCATCTCTATTTGATTGTTGCTTTTTTGGCTGTGCTGTAGGCTCCATAAATACGTTTTCCATTTACTGTTTTGTAAGAACGGACTTTTACGTAATATTTTTTCCCTTTTTTCAGACCTTTGATCTTGTAAGATGTTGTTGTTTTCGCTTTTCTTACTGTCTTTTTACCTGTAAATTTCTTGTTTGTAGAATATACAACTTGATATCCTGATGCTTTCGTATTCTTTTTCCATTTGATCGTTAGCTGTTTTTTGATCTTATTTATTAAAGAGATACTCTGTTTCTTTGGTGCTACAGTCACTGTAACTGTTTTGGAAGCTGCTTTGTAGTCTGTAGTTGCTGCTGCTTTGACTGTGATCTTGGCAACTCCTGGCCCTTTGACTGTTACTTTTCCTGCGGCATCAACTGTTGCAACTGCTTTGTTTGATGTTGTGTAAGTGAGTTTTCCATTTCCATTTGTTTTTGCATTTAATTTAAATGCTTTGGATGTTTCACTCTTCTTATAAGATGCTGTTGCTGTGATCGTCTGGTCTTTTGTCTGTACTACTGTTGTATCATCTTTCTTTGTTGTATTTGAGTTCGCATCATCTTTTCTGGTATCTTCTGCTTTCTTCACGATCTTATATGAAGATGATCCGTCTAATACTTTTCCTGTGTCCGCATCGTATGTTGTAACTTCAAAAGAGTCATCTGTTACATTGACTACAGAATAACTTGGTGTCCATGTCTGGCTTCTCTCAGAAATGAAATCCTGTTTTGCTGTGATCAGATTGTAGAATTTAGATCCTGTTGCTGAGTTTGCTTCTAAATATACAGTTCCTTTTGGATTTACAACCGTTCCACCTTTTGTTGTATCAACAATTTCGTAGCAGTTGTTTTCTTTTGCGTAATTTGCTGTATTTTCTGTTTTTGCGAATTTATCATGTGCCTGCCCATCACTCTGTAACTGATATGTTCTGGAGTATGTATGGTCATGTCCCTGAAGTACAACATCAATATCATATTTATCCATTAATGGTGTTAACTGTGTTCTTAAAACCATTCCGTCAGAATCTGAATGATCATATCCTGATCCATAAATGTCCTGGTGGAACATTACAACTTTCCATTTTGCATTTGGATTTTCTTTGATCGCTTTACGCATAACATTTTCGTGAGTTGCACAGTTGTAATTGTTTGTGTCTAATACGATAAATAATGTATTTCCATATGTGTAATAATAGTCTGTTCCTGCTGCTGTCTTTCCTTCTGTATACTTTGCTGTATTTCTATATCCACTTGTATCAAATGTATTTGGATTGTTGTAATGCATCTCATACTGTGCTGATCCAGAATCGTGGTTTCCGATCGTTGTTGCTACTGGAAGAGATCTTAAAGCATCTGCTCCAAGGTAACCTGCATACTGTTTTTCATTGTTATTGTTATTTACCTGATCTCCCGCGGATGCAACAAAACTTAGATTTGGATTCTGTTTTACCGCATTATTTAATACATTGTTCCAGTTATAACTATCATTTCTTGCTGCATAGTTATTATCTTTCATCGCATCTCCTTCAGTACTTGTCTGTCCTGAAGATGCTCCGATCTGAGGATCTCCTACATATAAGAAAGAATAATTTTTAAATGATTTTGTAGAATATTTCTGTGCATCCTGATATTTTCCGTTCTGGAATACCTGATAGTAGTAAGTTGTATTTTCTTTCAGGTCATTTACAGATGCTTTGTTTGAATAGTACTGAACACCTTCGATCGCTACTGCCTGTGTCTGTTTTCCTTCGACTTCTTTTGCATCAGACATATCTGCTTTTGTTGCGATCTTAACTTTTGGTGTTTCTTCTGTCTTGCTGTAGTATGCAAAATTAAGCTGTGATTCTGTCGCTCCTGGTGTTAGGGATACATTTTCATAGTTTGTGCTGTATTTATCCCAGTTTGCTTTCCATGTGGACCAGCTTTCTGTTTTAGAAGCAGATGCATCATTCCAATGTTCTGTCGCTGCGCTGACTGTTGATGAAAGGATTGGAGATGCCATCATAACTCCGCCTGCTAACATCATGGCTGATACAGTTGCTTTTGCTGCATATTTTTTTGCATTTCTTGCTATGTTTCTGCGAATTGTTCTCACAATAAGATCCTCCTTTGATATAGTCAATCATTCTCTGTTGTGTTTAACTATAAACTTGTGAGATTAAGGAAAGGTACATGGGAATGATAAGTTTTTGTAAAATTTTTTAATTGTATGACGGGAATGTGTCGAGTATTCATAAAAAGATAAAGAAAGATAGCGGTACGAAAAACGAATTCCATTGACGGATTTTTTGCAAAACGCTGATCCGCCAACACTCCTGCACAACTCACTACGTTCAAACAGTGCCCGTGTTGGCTGCGATTTTGCAAAAAATCCTATGGAATTCTACCATTTCGTACCGCTATCTTTCTTTATCTTTTTATGAATACCTGAAGACATTCTTGTATAAAATTAATAAAATTCAAGCTGATGGGTGTATGTTAAACGTTATCGTTTTTTAATTTTTATAGAGGTGGACAGATATTATTAATGCTAATACAGTAAAACATACACACTGTGTAGTGGTTTGAATAGACTTCATGTGTATGTGACAGAAATAAAAGAAAAACAAATATTTAAAAGAATCAAGGTGGCAAAAATGCGGAGTTGCCACCTTGATTCTTTTAAATATTTGTTTTTCTTTTATTTCTGTCACATACATGCAAGACTACCTACAAAAACGTCAAAGACATTATTCACGGAATGTGATTTCTCCTGTTTTCTCGTCCATAGCATCTACGATCGCAAGAGATTCTAAGTGTGTCTGTTTTCTTAAGAAATCTCCTCCTGGCTGGAATCCTTTCTCGATCACAACTCCTGCTCCGACCAGTTCTGCTCCGGAATCTTTGACTAATTTCGCTAATCCTTCTAAAGCTTTACCGTTAGCAAGGAAATCGTCGATCAGCAATACATGATCTCCTTCTCCTAAGAATTCTTTAGATACAATGATATCGTAGACTCTTCCATGTGTGAATGATTCTACCTTTGTTGTATATACATCTCCCGCGATGTTCTTTGTCTGTGTTTTCTTTGCAAATACGACTGGTACATCAAAAATCTCTGCCACAACACAGGCGATTCCGATTCCTGATGCCTCGATCGTAAGGATCTTATTGATATCTTCGCCTTCAAAACGTTTCTTAAATTCTTTACCGATCTCACGGAATAATTTTACATCCATCTGATGATTCAAAAAGCGGTCTACTTTGAGGACATTTCCTTCTTTCACGACTCCATCTTTTCGAATTCTCTCTTTTAATAATTCCATCACTTGGCCTCCACGCTCTTTTGTATTTTAAATAATATTTTAACTACTTTTGCTTCGCTTTGCAAGCATTGCTTGCATTTCTTTTGGATAATCTATATCGCAAAGTTCAGTTTCTTCCAATACCTTGAAAAATCTGGCATTTTCTATGTGTTTTTTGAGGATTTTCTTGCCACCTTGATCTTTTGTAAGCGATAACAATTCTCGTTTATATTTCTTTGAGAACCATACGGGATTTCCAAGGTTTTCTTCTGTTCTGACACAGCCAAGTTCACAAGATTCATCTGCCATAAAAGAGAGAAATCTTTCGATTGTCTCTCTTTTCATATTGGGCTGGTCTGCTACGAAAAATGTATAGAATTCTGCATCTTTCGCTGCTTTGATCCCTGCTTTGATCGACCATGAAATCCCATATTTACTTTCTGGACAAAACACTGTCATTATTGGGTCGTATTGCGTTTGCTTCATAATTTCCTGATACTGTGTGACAACAATGATCTCAAACCCTTCATGATCTTTGCATAGATCGATCAATCGGTCCAATCCATAACGATACATTGGCTTGGTTCCGATCATTTGCAATAATTTATTCTCCTGACCGAAACGTTTGCTGTTTCCTGATGCAAGATAAATGACCGCTGCTTTTATTTTATCCATGTTATATTATTCTTTCTCCAATAATCCCATAACGATCTTTTCACTGGTGATCGGCAATTCTCGAATCCATAATCCGGTTGCATTAAATACGGCATGGGCTAATGCTGGAGATGGTGTGTTGATAACGATCTCTCCAATGGATTTTGCTCCAAATGGTCCTGTTGGCTCATAACTGCTCTCAAATTCTACACGAAGCTTTCCAACATCGACTCTTGCTGGAACTTTATACTGCATGAAAGAATTTTGTTTTACATATCCATTTGGTGTGTAATCAACACCCTCATACAATGCCATTCCGATTCCCTGACCGAGCCCGCCTTCTACCTGAACTCTTGCAAGATTTGGATTGACTGGTGTTCCACAATCTACGACCGCAACATAATCTAAGATTTCAATATGTCCTGTCTCTTTATCAAGCTCAATCTCAACCATTCCTACCATAAATGGTGGTGGGGATACTGGAGAACTGTTTGTCTCTGTCACCTGGAAAGTTTCATTATTGTTGCACATAGATGCTGTTGCGATGTCCACTAATGAAACTTCTTTGCCGCTCTCTGCATCTCTGACTTTCTTTCCGTCAAATTCCAGAGTATCTGTATCTGCAACTTCCATCATCTCAGCTGCTTTATTGAAAATATGTCCCTTTAATTTTTCGCAGGCACGTTCCACTGCTTTTCCTGTGACGTAGGTAGAACTTGATGCGTAAGATCCAGAATCGTATGGTGATGTATCTGTATCTGCTCCGCTGACCATGATATCATCAATAGAACATTCCAGACATTCTGCCGCCATCTGGGCCAAGATCGTATCACATCCAGTTCCCATATCCGCTGCTGCAATAGAAAGTGTATACAATCCATCGTCATTTAATTTGATCGTTGCAGAACCAACGTCAACGCCAGAAATACCGGAACCCTGCATCGCCATTGACAGTCCGACACTTCGAACTTTTCCATTTCCCATATCTTTGCATGGATATTTTTCATCCCATTTGATCATCTCTTTTGCACGGGCAAGGCATCGATCCAAAGCACAGCTGTTTGCTGTTTCTCCATAATATGCTGGCATCACATCGCCTTCACGGACCATGTTCATCTCACGGATCTTCGTTGGATCCATTCCTATCTTAGCTGCAAGTTCACTGACTGCTGATTCCAGTGCAAACACACCCTGTGTCGCACCATATCCACGATAAGCCCCAGCTGACATACGATTTGTATACACAACATCATATGCAAAACGATGTGCTTCCAGATCTCGATATAACGGAATTGATTTATGCCCAGATAACCCTACCGTTGTTGGACCATGTTCTCCATAGGCTCCTGTATTGGATAATGTATAAACATCGATCGCACGGATCTTTCCATTCTTGTTTGCTCCGACACGAACTGTTACCTGCATCTCATGTCTTGGTGAAGATGCGATCTGAGACTCTTCTCTTGAAAAAATGATCTTGGATGGTTTCTTTGTCATCCATGTGACAAATGCTGGATATACTTCGGAGATAGAACTCTGTTTTGCTCCAAATCCTCCACCAATTCTTGGTTTTGATACACGAATCTTTGATTTTGGAATGCATAATGCATTGGATAAGATCCTTCGTACATGGAATACGATCTGTGTGGAACTAACAACGTTCAATCTTCCATATTCGTCAATAAAACAATAAGTTCTGAATGTCTCCATCATTGCCTGCTGATTTGCTTTTGTATGATATGTATGTTCTACAACCACGTCGCAATCTGCTAATACCGCATCGACATCTCCTTCGTGTGTTTCTTCTGTTGCACACAGGTTTTTCTTATTATCTGCACCAATATTACATAATGCTTTCCAGTTATCTTCTGGATGCACTAGCGGTGTATCTTTATCCATTGCCTTACGTGGATCTAAGTTTGCTGGCAATACTTCGTATTCCACACGTAACATCTTGATCGCCTGATCAACGCACTTTTCATTCTCCCCAGCAACGATTGCAACGGGATCTCCAACATAACGGACATGCTGATCCAGAATCTGTCTGTCATATGGGCTTAATTCCGGATATGTCTGTCCTGCCATCGTAAAACGTTCCTGTGGCACATCTTCCCATGTATAAATCGCCTCAATCCCTGGCACTTTCATAGCAAACTGAGTGTTGATCGATTTGATCATTGCGTTCGCATATGGACTTCGAAGTAATTTCACGATCAGACATTCTTTTGGTGCCTTATCGTTTGTAAATACAGGTTTCCCTGTCACAAGTGCCATAGCGTCTTTTTTCATGATCGGCTGGTTAACTACTTTCATTCGGCACCTCCATCTTTATTTTTCTTATATTCCAAAAAGTCTAAGATTCCTCGAAGCTGTCCTTCATATCCAGAACATCTGCAAAGATTCCCCGCAAGGTATTCTTTGATCTCTTCTTCACTCGGATCTGGAATCTCTCTAAATAATGCAATCGCATTCATGATCATTCCTGGGTTACAAAATCCGCACTGTTCAGCCCCTTGGTTCGCAATAAAGGCTCCAAACTCAGCTGCTTCTTCCTGCAATCCTTCTAAGGTATCGATCTTATGTCCATCAACTCTTGCTGCAAGAATGGAACATGATAAGATTGGCTGGTCATCCATAAATACCGTACATAATCCGCAATTTGATGTCTCGCATCCACGTTTCACACTGTAACAACCAAGATCTCTGACGAGATCGATCAGGAGAGTGTCTGCATCAATCTGTGGGGTTACTTTCTTTCCATTTAATGTAAATGTAATCTCCATGTTTATTTTTCTCTCCTTTCTTCTAACTGTTCAAAGCCTCTTCTTAATAAGACTTTTGATAACTGTTCACGGTAAGCAGCACTTCCTCTCATGTTGCTTCCAAAATTCATCTGACCTGTCACTTCATCTGCGAGTTTTTTTCTTCCTTCATCATCTTTGATCTGTTCCATCCACTGATCTGATAATCTGACTCTGCAAGCTCTGGATGGTCTTGCACCGACAACCGCATATGCCTCTTTCTCACCTAATGAAACAGCGCATGTCAAAACTGGAAAATCTGTCTTTGTATTTCTATGAGAAAGATAAACACTTTCCTGTGGGTGTTTCTTAATGATCAAACGCACTAAAATATCATTTGGATATTTATTTGCTGCAAATTGGTCTAATGGAATGATTCCTTCATGATGTAACTCCACATAACTGTCAAACGCCAGAAAACAGCTTAATACATCAGAAAAACCGAACTTTCCAAAAATACTTCCACCTACTGTCGCAAGATTACGGAACTGCACTCCGACAATGTGTGTCACACTTTCTTTTACCGCTCCCTGACTCCATGTATTTAATCCTTCATGAAGTTCGATCTGTCTTAGTGTTACCATTGCTCCGATTGAAAATTCCTCATCATTTTCTTCGATCTGATCAAGTCCAAGACCCGACAGATCAATTGCTTTTTGTACATTTCTTGTGACCATCTTAAGCCACAACATGCCACCGATCACGCAGTTGGTCTTCTTCTGATTCAGCTCATAAGCTTGCTCAAGACTTTCTACTTTGACGTATTCCTTGATCTTTAACATCTTATTTCTCCTTTAATTTTTTAAAATATCCCTTGTTTATACATTCTTTCACATTCTACAGAGCAACACAGGCAATTGGCAAAAAAAAGAGTACTTTCTGAGAAAGTACTCCTTCAGGTATCGTCCTATAATCCCCAGTATTCTCCATAGGTATCTTTGATGTTCTGTACATCGCTGTCTGTAATTCCATCAATCGTACTCTTAACAAACTGGTAAGTTCTTGGTCTCTTTGATCTTAATGCGGATGGATGCTCCTTATAATCCTTGTAAGATTCTGCAAAATACTCAGATGCTGATTTGATCGCATATGCTTTGTTATATCCATCATATTTATTCTTCTCAGCATTGTAAATTGACTTCCATTCACTCGTTCCAACTTTATCTCCTGCAAGGAAATTAGCAAAATGTCCTAATTCGTGAAGTAATACAGAAGATCTCGCACTCTGAAGTGCGATCTTATGGCTCTTAACGCTAAATACACCTGTCGCTTCCGCATTTTTATCAATCACCATCTTAAACTTCAGATCTTCAAATGCATTCAAAATCTTACCATCTGCCTGAGAACCAAGTGTTCTTAATGTTGTTCCAGAAACACCAGACATCTGACTCAATTCAACCGTTGTTGTCTTGATCGTTGTCTGAACGACTGTCTTGATCGTTCTCTTCTTAGAACCCTTCTTGTCATAATCCTTCTGTGTTTTGACAACTTTTGTATTCACAACCTTACGTCTGGAATGATTCTGAGATGTTGTTGTTCTTCTCTTTGTTGTTCTTCTTGTTGTTATTTTGCTTCTGCTTGCTTTCTTCTTAAGCTTCTGGATTCTTGTGCTTTTCTTTGTTGTTTTTTTCGTCGTTACCTTCGGTTTCTTGCCAAGCGGTACTTGAATCCCATCAATTGATGTTGTTGCTTCGCTTGGATGCTGCATAGTATCAACGCTTTCATAGGAAGCCATCTGCTTCTCAAACTTCTCCTGCTGACGGTTATTGTAAAATGTGACTCCACCAAAAACCAATGCAACAGCTACTACCACGGACACCAATCCGACCATGACTTTCTTCTTCATAACTCTCGCCCCTTCTTAATATTAATATCTATACTTTTTGCTTTTGTCTCTCAATCTCCATATGAGAGACACTCACCCTATAATATATTTTTATCGTACAATATTCGCACTTTTTTGTCAATAAATTCCGATGGATTTCAGCCTGTTTCTGACCATATTTCTTAGCGGATCCTTTTTATTATCATTTCTGGATTGGATGCATATAAAATCGCAGTTTCTTTGCTGATCTGTCCTTCTTTATATAGATTGATCAATGACTGGTCCATAGATATCATTCCACTCCCTGTAGAGGAATAGATCAAACCATCTATTTGATGCACTTTATTTTCACGGATCATATTGCGGATCGCCGGGGTCACTTCCATGATCTCAAACACAGGAATCAATGTTCCATCCATCGTTGGTATCAGCTGCTGAGAGATCACTGCCTGTAATACAGAAGCCAGCTGAATCATGATCTGGCGTTGCTGATTTGGTGGAAATACATCTATGATACGTTCGATCGTATTCGCTGCCCCGATGGTATGAAGTGTTGAAAATACCAGATGCCCTGTTTCTGCAGCTGTCATAACTACCTGAATCGTTTCATAATCTCTCATTTCCCCAAGCAATATCACATCCGGACTTTGTCTTAATGCGGCTCTTAAGGAAGTAACATAATTTACAGTATCCATGTTTACTTCTCTCTGACTGACGATACTTTTCTTATGTTGATGTAAAAATTCCAAAGGATCTTCCAATGTGATGATGTGATCTTCTTTTGTTTCATTGATTTCTTCTATCATGCATGCAAGTGTCGTGGATTTTCCACTTCCCGCTGGTCCTGTTACAAGCACAAGTCCTTTGTTTAATTCACTTAATTTCATTACCTGCTCTGGTATTCTTAATTGCTTATAGTCTGGCAGGCGGAATGCGATCACACGGATCACTGCCGCTAAGGATCCTCTCTGTTTATATGCACTGACACGAAATCTTGACAATCCAGGAATTGCAAATGAGAAATCATCATCCCCTGTCTTCAACAGTTGATCTATGTCTCTGTCTAACGCTTTCTCATAAATCTCCCGGATTATTTTTTCCGTATCTTGCGGCATCATTTTTTCTTCATTGATGCGACGCATCACTCCATTTACTTTCATCGTCAATGGAAGCCCTGCTACAATAAACAGATCTGAGGCTTCCTCTTTTGCTGCTAATGTTAAAAATTCTTCAATATTCATGCTGGCCCCTTTTACTTATTTCTATAAACCGGAAGGAAATCATCCTTCTTCCATGCCCCAACAGCTTCTTTTTTCCATTTGATCACTTCATAACACAGATCATTCTTTTTCTCCGGATAATAAATCTGCAATTTCACAGATAACTGCTGTGTGTCTGTGATACTTTCCTGAAATGCAATTGTTTTCTCTTTTTTATTATATGAAATCCCCTTGCTTTTTGTAAACGATCGACCAACCCTTTTCATATAATCTTTTTTATCCTTAGATCTGCGATACAACTTCCATAGTTTCTCATCGATCGCTCCAACTTGTTCATTCGCTGCATTGGATGCCTGATAAAAAGCCGACGTACGTTCCAAATTCTTTTTACTTAACGTATGATCTCCCTTGGCACTTGAAAGTGTCAAAGCCGCAAAAACTGCTAAACAGACCATAGCTAACACGAGCACGATCGAAGCTGCTCCAATCCCTAAAAATGGCATTTTACGATCTTTCATTATCTTTCCTTTCCTGCCTGTATCTTAAAATATCAAGCTGATAAATCTGTTGGTTTTCCCTCCACATCGTAATCTTTCCCAGAACTTTCGCTGGCTGCCTTTCAAGCTTTATCGTCATATGATAACGGGCTTTTGTTTTCTTTATCTCATTCCAATCCTGATCATAATAACACTGATAATCTCCGGCTTTACCATCTATTTGTGTAAAATATTCTTGAAAATCTTTGATGTCATAAGCACCCGCTTCTATCAGTTCTGCAGCTTGTGTTACATAATTTTTTGTCTCTGTCATTTCTCTTGCTTTTGCACTAATGTTATGAGCTTTTACAAATACCTGAAGCAGGATTGATCCACAGATTGCAAAAAAGAATAATACCATCATTAATTCCATCAGGATCAGGTGTGTTCCATTGCTTTTTTGTCTCATACTTCCTCCTAATTCCTGCTGTGTCTGTATACACAGTTCTGATATATCTTGCCATCACTTCCCTGAATCTTTATATGATACAGCTGTTTTGTTTCTATTACAGAAAAATCTTTTGCTGCCACGATCTTCTCTCCCTGCATCGTTGTTGTATCCAGACCTTCTCTTACCATTAATTCTCTCAATGCACCCTTCTCTTGATAGAGATATGTATTGTATTTTTTCCCATTGATCCTTTCCGTATGGATCAGGGCTGTGCGTCCATGAAAGCTGCCGATCTCGATGCTGTCCTTTTCATCCCACTGTCTTATCTTTTCTGTTACATAAGAAATATCGATCCGTTCCTCATAATCCTCATTCATCACAGAGGCTGTATGACTATATATATTCGCCCCGATCATACTTAAGGAAAATGCACAAACTGCAAACACTGCAAATAAGATCACAAGAAACATCTGATCTGTCATATGTCTTTGTCTCTCCAAAAACCTCACCTCTCATTCAATGGGATCACCGTAACTTGTGGCATGCGGTTAGACCCAATGATCTCGTATGAGATCACAAACTCGTCTTTGTCATACTTCAATCCATAATGTTTCTCCAGATAAGAAAGACTTTCTGGATATCGCCCTTCTACACTGTAACATTGTACCGCCCCTTTGATCACGGCTTCTTTCAGACTTTCTTCCTGTCTTTTCTTTGTTTCGCGAAAAATCTGGCTGCTGCTATTCCATAACACAGCCACCATAATGCCACAGATCATAACTGGCAGGAAAATTCGATTTTTATTGTCAATTTTTCTTTGTTTTTGAAAACGATTTCTCAAAATCTGCCTCCCTTATCCAATCCCAGCCATAATACCAACTAGCGGCAACATAACAGATAATAAAATGATCCCTACGATCACACATAAGATTCCTACCAGTGTCGGTTCTAAAACAGCGATCATCTTCTGAATCTGATCCTGCAGTTGTTTCTGATATAGATCTGCTGCCTGCTCCATTACCTCATCTACGGCACCCGTTTCATAACCGATGATCATCAATCTTTCCTGCATTCCATCAAAAATATGTGCCTCTTTCAACGCTTTCGGAAATATCTCTCCTTCTTTCATCTGTTCCTGACATTGCTGAATCTTCATTTTCAATGGTTCATAATCTGTTAGTTTCTCAGAAAGTGACAAACTTTCATCCATGTCAAGTCCACTCTTTAAAGCCATCGCCATTCCACTTGCGAATCTTGTTCTTGCACGTTTCCATGCGATTTTCTTCATAAATCCGATGGTCTGTATCTTAGAGATAAATTTAATTCTCACCTTTTTATAAAAAATAACAAAACATGTTATGATCAAGATCACCACTGCCAAAACTACCAGAACAATTGCTGACTGTCTCATCCAATCTCCAATATTCAATAACTGACGTGCAACTCCTGTCATCTCTTGCCCTAATTGCATATATACCTGTTCAAATACTGGCATAACCTTTATAAATAATACTGCAACGATCATTAACAACATCCCGAGCATCGCAACCGGATAAGTCACTGCACTCTTGACCGCATCTAATGTCTCTTCTTCCCTCTGGTAATATGCTGCCAATGCTTCCATCGTCTCATCCAGTCTTCCTGTCTGTTCTCCGATCTCCGTCATATGAAGTGCATATTCTGGGAAAACCCCTGTTTTCTCCATTGCAGGATAAAGCATTCCACACATTTCAAGTTCTTCGCGGATCTCTTTTAATATCTCCCTGCCTTCTGTCTGGACATCTCCATCTTCCATAATGTAAATCCCCTCAAGCGATGAAATCCCAGATTTCAAGATCAGCGCCATCTGACCACAAAATGTGATCAGTTCTTCGTTGCTAAGTTTCTTCTTCATATCTATCCCTTCTTAATAACTATACTGAAGTACATAATGTTCTCCATTCCCAATATATTCTTTCACATCTTCCTTGTTATCACTATTCGCTGCCAGTGTCGGATCCATTAACTCCCAGCTTTTCCCATCGAACTGAATGATATTATCTACCCATCCCTTTTCATTCAGCCAGGTACTGATCCAGGCATGATAGATATCCCCTGAATACCCGATCTCAAGCTTGGTCGGAATGCCCTGCGAACGCAGCATCGCCGTCATCAGTGCAGCATAATCAAAGCAGATTCCCTTCTTTGTCTTCAATGTCTCATCTACCGATGGCAGATATCCACTCTGAACATTCTGCGCTTTCTCATCATCATATTTTACATTTTTGACCACATAATTATAAACAGCTTTGACGATTGCCAGATCATCTTTGGAATCTTTTGCCAGTTTCTTCGCTTCCTTTACTGCTTTCGTCTTACTTGTAAATTCTACATACTGGTTAGGATATAAAAATGGCAGAAATTTATTTTTTAATTTCACCTCAAAACTATCCATCATCAAAACACTGTATTCATCGTCCTGCACATTTTCATATACAGAGATCTGATATGTACCATTTCCACTGGTCAATGGAAAATATGTCGGCTCTTTTGTCCGTTCAATAAAATATTTATATACTTTATTATTCTTTCCGATCACTTCAACACTGATCTTCTTTGCACTTCCCTTATATCGCAGTGCTACATAGCCTTGAGCCACATTCGATATATCAACCACAGCCTCTCCATGATCCAAAACTTCCTTCCCCGGTGCTTCTGGCTTTAATACTCCTGCTTTCTGAGCTGTTATCTGCTTCTTCCGTCCACACCCACCGAATGGTAACATAATGATCAAGCATGTCATGATCAGTATTATTTTTGTGACATACTTCATAAGAATTCTCCTTCGTATTTACTTTCTCTAGTATAACAGATTCACAATATGCCTGCTAATTTTACGTATACAAATGCTCTCTTACATAATTTAAAAACTGCTTCTTTGCATAATCCAATGGCTTATTTTTTCTATAAAATAGTGATATCACAGAATGTAATTCATCTTCTAGTGGTATCATTTTAACTCCAGCACATTTAGCTTCTCTATAAACCGTTGAAAATGTGATCGTAACCCCAACCCCTTCACTTACAAAACTCATGATTGTATTTGCTTGTGGAAATTCAAAAGCTATTTTCGGTTCAAATCCTGCTTTCTCACAACTCTTATAAAACACTTCGTAACTTCCGCTGCCTCTCTCTGGGAAGATAAAAACATCATCTTTCAATTCTTTCAGTTGAAGTCGATCTCTTCCATAAAGCGGATGTTTTTCATATAACACTGCACACAATTTATCATCATACAGTGGGGAAAAACGGAATTTTTTCTGATCTTCCATCATATTTTCTCTCAAGATCAAGAAATCATAACGATCGGAGTTTTCCTGAATCTCACTTGCGATTCTTTCATCGATCACAAGTTTGATATCTGGATATTCTTTTCTGAAATCCGCCACCAATCTTGCAAAATGATATGGTGCAAGAACCGGCATACAACCAATCTTAATTTCCTGATTTTTCTGAACATTTTTCAACATCTCTTCATAGGTTCCCGTCATTTTCTTTGCATAAGACAAAAAGATCTCTCCTTCTTTGGACAACTCAAATTTCCTTGTATTCCTGCGGATCAGTGTAATTCCTAACTCATTTTCCAACTTACGGATCTGTTTTGATAATGCACCTTGTGTCATGTTACAGGCATATCCAGCTTCTGTGAAATTTTTCTGTTTACATAATTCCATATAATAATATAATTGCTGTATTTCCATTTTTCCATACCTTTTTCAAATATCTTCGTATATTCCTATTTGGAATATATCAAATCTCAACTGGAATTGCAATACTTCGCTCTCACTATATATAATAAGAAACACAAAAGGGAATACGATTGATAAAATATGAAATTTTGATGAAAGGAATCGTTGATATTATGAAAAACAAAAAAAGATTTTTTTACCATAGATTGTTATTTTATATTTTAGGACTGTTGATCATGTCTGTTGGTTCTAATTTATTTTTGAAAGCAGCTCTTGGAGTTGCACCTAGCTGTACGATGGCTTTGACATTAAGTTATCTTTCCCCAATTCACAGCTATGCCTTATTTAACTTCCTGATCAACTCTACTTTCTTAGTTTGCGAAGCTCTGATCCTTCATGAATTCGGGAAAATGCAGTTGACTCAGCTTGGTTTGACTTTTGTTTATTCTTTATTTATCGAATTTACTTCTTATGGTTTATTCTTTATTGAACCTCATGGACTTGCCGCTAAGATTTTACTATCTGTCATCGCATGTGCCGTTCTATCAATAGGTGTCGGATTCACGATCAGTTCCGGGTTCGCTGTTATGCCAATGGAAGGACTTGTGAAAACTATCTCTGATAAGAAGAATATAAGCTTTGGCGCTGTCAGAGTTTGTCTGGAAGTTTTATTTACTGTATGTTCTGCGATCTCTTCTTTTGTATTGCTTCCAGAATTACCATCCGTTGGAATCGGAACCGTGATCGCCGCTTTCTTAAGTGGTAATATTACAAATATATTTTCTTCTCTATTTCATAAGAGAATCAATGCCTACCTTGGATTTCAGGCATGATCCTATAGAAAAAAACGTAATCTCAAATGAACCTCTTGAGATTACGTTTTTTTATTCTATCCTGCTTCTTTAGTTTTTGCCTATTCCCATGGATCGATTTGCTGATTCGTCGGTACGACTTTGATCTTCTTTGAAATCGGTATCTTTGTCCCTGTTTTTAATTTTGCAGAAATCGTCGCTGTTCCAGCTTTATTTCCTGTGATTCTTCCATTCGAGTCAACAGATGCCACGGATGGATTACTACTCTTCCATGATGTGAAAGATGATGTATTGATCACTGTTGGATACACACCGTACTCTTTCATCATTTTGCCTTGATATGTTGGCTTCATCTGCATTTTTTCTGTTTCCCATATTGTACCGTATCTGCTGTCTAGTTTTAAATAACTCTTCTTTAAATATGACTTCTTTGTCACGATATTTTTTGTAAATTGCTTTCTTGCCTTGGATTTTTCTACTTTCTTTGCTTTGGAACTGCTAAAGTCTAATACCCAGGTATTGGCTTCGTATCCGTCTCTTGACACAACCGTAACTGCTGCAACCCCTACACTTTTTGCATTCGAAAGTAACAGACCTTTTCTATGTGTGGAAGAATTGATCCAACCCTTTACGATCTGCTTCGGTGTAGTTTCTGCGGATTGTGCGCAGTTTTCATAGATGATCTTCTTGTTGATACTTTTTGAAAGCTTTCCATTTGGTCTTCTATGCGGACTTGTTTCTGGAATATAGATCGTTGTTTCAAATCCACGCATAATTGCTGAATTTGTCAATCCTCGATCCATCTTCAATGCTTTGCGTCCATTTTTCTTACGGTATTTGTTCACTTCTTTTAAGATTTTCTGTGCATCGTTATAATCCTGATATCCTGTAACAGATAATTTCCCTGTAGAAGCAGCCTCTACCTTCTTCTGACTGACTCCTGCAGTTGTAAATAGCATTGCCGCTGCTAATGCAATACTGGCAGCTCTTCTTGATAGTTTCCTCATAAACTTTCTCCTTTCATACTTTTGATCATGGTACCTTTATATAATTTGTGCGCAGATATCATTCAAACAACATCTCTCACAATGAGGCTTTGTTCTTGCCGTACAGACATCCCTTCCATGCCATACCAGCCTGTGGCAGAAATCACTTCCTTCTTCTGGTGGAATGATCTCCCATAATGCCATCTCAACTTTTTTAGGGTCTTTTATCCCATCAACCAATCCAATCCGGTTGACCAAGCGGATACAATGTGTATCCGTAACGATCGCAGGTTTGCCAAAAACATCTCCCATGATTAGGTTGGCACTTTTTCTTCCGACCCCAGGAAGACTTAGGATCGATTTAAAATCGGTTGGGATCTTACCGCTATATTCATCTCTTAAAACTTTCATACATTTGCTGATATCTCTTGCCTTGCTCTTTCCAAGACCACAGGGCCGTACGATTTCTTCAATATCTGCAACATCTGCTGCTGCCAATGCTTCTACTGTTGGATATTTTTCAAATAATCCTTTTACCACGACATTCACTCGTGCATCCGTACACTGAGCCGCCAGTCTTACACTAACTAATAATTTCCATGCCTGATCATATTCCAATGTGCAGTCTGCATCTGGATATTCATTCTTCAGACGCTCAATGACTTCTAGTGCCAGTTCTTTTTTATTCATAACAGTATCCTCCTTGAAGGTTGTTTTATCCTTATTATACCTTACATTTTTGCATATTTCTATGCTATAATGATTTTGTATTTTTTGTTCATCGAAAGGAGAATTTTATGAAGAAAAGTTTTTTAAAAGGTGCCTCTATTTTTCTGGCATCTGTATTAACAGTAGGTATGTGTTCTGCTTATAGTGTAAATGCGAAAGCAAAATTTTCTCTACCTAAGAAAACAACATTAAGTTATGACAAAAAAGATAATGGCGGGAATGGTTTTTACACAAATGTGATCTATATCAAGGGAACAAATCGCTCTAATTCAGAATCCATCCTGCGTAATGGTATGAAGGTTAAATCTTCAAATAGAAAGGTTATTTCTACAAAAACTTTTGGAAAAGATTATTATCTTATTGCAGATAACAATCAAGTAGGAATCGGTGTAAAACTTAAGAAAACAGGATCAACAAAAATCACTGCAAAATTTAAATACAGAGGTAAAACTTATTCTGTAAAAACAACAGTCAAAGTTATAAAATACTCAAATCCTTTTAAGAAGATCGTAGTGGATGGAAGAGACTGTACTTCTGATTTTAAGAATAAAAACGGATCTTCGATCTCCTTTATGGGACGTAACATCAAGATCACTCCTAATAAGAACTGGAGAGTAAAATCTATTTATACTTACAAGCCAGGAGCTACTAAAATGAAAAAAATAAAAGGTTCTTCCGTTACAATCCCAACAAATTGCCGTGCTTTTATTACAATGGAAAATAAAAAGAATAAATTAACGGAAAAAGTTACTTTTGATGAAATGGATACTTCTGAAGATCCTGGATTTATATTCTAGACACAAATTTTAAAACATCCCAGAATCGTCTTTTTATACCTGACGATTCTGGGATGTTTTTATCTTCTACAATTTCTTTATTTGATCTGTTTCATGTTAAATCAATGCCATTCTCTGCCATTTCCCTTGTATGTATCGTTTGACAAACAGGATTCCTCTGAATACCCAGTCTAATGTCATTGCTACCCAGACTCCGAAGACTCCAAGTCCCATCCATTTTCCAAGAACAACGCTGCAGAAGATTCTAAATATCCACATCGTGGCTGATGCTACAACCATACAGTATTTGACATCATTTGCGGCTCTTAATGTGTTCGGGATCGTGAATGCTGGCGGCCAGATCGTTACACAGCATAAAGTATGATATAATAAGATCTTTCTTGTGATCGCTGCTGTTTCTGGTGATAAATGATATACCTGAATGATCAGTGGTAAGATCATAACTACGATGATATTTAATGCGATCAATGCTGCATAGGCTACTTTTAACAGCTTCTTTGTATAGTATCTTGCAGCTTCATAATCTCCAGCTCCGATGCATCTTGATACAACGGTCAGCACTGCAAATCCTACTCCGATTCCTGGGATTAACTCAAATGATGCTACTACATTTCCGATGGCATTGGCTGTGATAGATGATGTCCCAAATCCTGCAACGATACTTAATACCATGATTCTTCCTAGCTGGAACATACTATTTTCAATTCCGTTTGGTACTCCGATATGTAAAATCTTCTGTATTAAATATCCCTTAAAATGAAAATGGATATGTTTGCTTAAATGCACATCCTGATTTTGTTTTGCGAGCAGTCTTACCATAACAACTGCTGCAACAATTCTTGATACTAATGTTGGGATCGCAACTCCTTCAACTCCAAATTTAAACCCATAGATCAAAATCGCATTTCCTGCGATGTTGATACCGTTCATCAACATAGACATATTCATAGAAATCTTTGAATTCCCCATGATACGGAATAATGCGGCACATCCATTATATATTGCAATAAATGGAATAGATGCCGTGACGATCATCAGATATATTTCCGCGTTATGCATAACTCCTGGTTCAATATTTCCAAACACTACATTTAAAATAAAGTTTTTACATGCATAAATTCCTGCCATGATCACTACAGATAATGAAACAATAAATAAGATCAACTGGTCTGCTGTCTTACATGCCATGATATTTTTTCTCTGTCCGAGAAACTGCCCTGCAACGACGGCTCCTCCAGTTGCCAATGCCGAGAACAGATTGATCATCAATACCATAACACTGTCTACCAATGAAACTCCTGATACAGCTTCTTCTCCAACATTCGCTGTCATGATAGAGTCCGCAAGTCCTACCGTTACAGTTAGCATCTGCTCAATGATCAACGGTATGATCAATCGTACGAGATCTTTATTTGAAAACATCCTGTTCCTTGCACTGTCTGTAATTTCCATATTATTTCCTTTCTTTTTTCTGTGTTTTAAAGATTATTTCTGTGTTTTGTCTTTTGTTTTACAGTTTTTATCTTATCACACTTTTGATTTTGTTCAAGGTCTGATTAAAAATATTTACATTTTCTCATTTTTATACAAAAAATATACAAGGTATCTTTTGATACCTTGTATACATTGCATATCATCGTTTTTTATTTCACATAATCCATGATAATTTCGACTGCTTTCTGGATTCCTGTCCTTGCTGAATTGATCATGAGATCATAATTACCGGGGTCTCCCCATTTTTGTTTTGTATAATAATTATGATAAGAAGATCTCTCCCAATCGGTTTGCTTGATCATCTTCTTCGCTTGTCGTTCTGTCACATGTTCTGTCTCTACGATCCGTTTGATCCGTTCTTCTAGAGGACTGTGGATAAAGAAACTGTAGCAGTTTTCGTGATCCTTAAGCACCACATCTGCACATCTTCCCACGAAAATACAGGATTCATTCTCTGCTGCCAGTTCATGGATCACATGTGCCTGGATCATAAATAATTTCTCTGGTGTCATGATCTCTTCTGTGTCAACGCCTGGAAATCTGTGTCCGATCGGGACATTGATAATGTGGCTGTAGACTGCATTCTCCTCGTGATTCTTTACAAACTCTTCCGACATATCACTTTCTTCGGCAACTCTTGCCAAAATCTCTTTGTCGTAGAAAGGAATTCCAAGCTTCTTGGATAACTGCTGTCCGACCTCTCTTCCTCCACTGCCGAATTCTCTGGAAATGCATATGATCGTATTTTTCTTCATATTGCAACACCCCTTTTCTTGAATTACTTTATGTATTCCTTTGGTAATTGTATTAACCATCCTGTGACTGGTTTTATTCTTATATCAAAAAATTACAAATTTCTTTTTCATCTTTATCAGGATATTTTCTTATTAAATTATATATTTTCTCAATAATTTCTTGATCTTCTAACAGATCATCTGCTATTTTATCTACCGTATCTCCTTTTTCAATTTTTCTCTGTACTAGTGTCACTAATTTTAAAAGTTCACCTTTCCTTATTCCTATATTCTCTGCACTTCTTAATTGACTCGCTTTATCGCGGATTGCCATTTGTTCCCTTAAATAAAGATATCTCTCACTCTCATCTTGGCTCATCTTAATCATTTCATCCCTCACCTTTTCCATGTAATGATTTCCTTCAGATTCTTCTCTGATTTCTTCCCAAGTACTTGCTGAAATTAATTTAGCCCATTTATAAAGATCTTGTTTTCTTGCTTTTCCTTTTGTCGTTGCTATTTTACTTAATTCTATCACATGAAATTGAAATTTACTACTATACAATTCACCTGTTGTATCATCTTTTAATAAAATTCTATGATAAAATCCAGGACTTTTTAAATAATTAAAATCAAGAATTCCTACATGAATACATGGAGGTAATTCATAATACGATTCTCCCTTTTTTAACCCCTCTGTAAACATCCGACAATTATAAAATAAACTTCTCTCTGCCCAATCTTCCTGATACGTATTTTGCATCTCGATATTAATCTTTTTGCCACCATTTAAGATTAATTTGACATCTAGTATTCCCTCTTTTTCTTCTTTTACTTCACCTTCCACAAAAGGATCCGTAACCTCCAACTCTTCAATATCTGTTTCCTTTAAATGCAACAATGCTATTAAAAATCCTTTTACTATCTCTTCATTCTTAAATATCTTTTGAAATGCATAATTATTGGTCAAACAAATATTTAATTCTTCCTTACTTGCTGCTCTCTTTCTTAATTGCGCTTCATTGAAATCTGTAATGTCTTTATTCCCCATATTTTCTCCTTATATTACAAATTATGTAAATTGTTTCATTTATATTTTAACAGATTTCCATTTATTGTCAATTATTTCTTACCTTTTAATTTTGCTTCCTTACAATCGCATATTCATCGTCCATCTGGAAATAAGGGCAATCCCAATCGCTATAGCTCATAAATCTTGCCATCTCATCTTCATCTAAATTAATATCACATACATAATATTCATAATCTTCATCATACACATAATTACTACAATATTCGCACCCTGCGCTTTTCTTCTTTGCCATATATTCTCTCCTTATTTTTGTGTTTCTTCTATATCTAATGTTACGCCCTGTAAAATCTCTGCAAATTCCAGCAAAGATTCACATTTTCCAAATAATATATCATCGACTTTACTTGTATCCTGCACGATATCTGGGATCATCACTGGATTCATGCCTGCTCCATGTGCGGAACGGATTCCATTGATTGCATCTTCTAATGCGATCGCTTTTGATGGATCGACTTTTAATTGTCTGCATGCTTCGATATAAATATCTGGCTCTGGCTTTCCGTGTTCGATCATATTTCCTGTGATCACGGAGTCAAAGTAGTCAAAAATCCCTTCTCGTTTCAGATTACTTACGGCGTGTTCTTCACTGGAAGATGTTGCAACTCCGATCTTTAGTCCTTTTTCTCTGAGGACTTTCAAAATCTCATGAAGACCTTTCTTGGCTGGCACACCGTCTTCAACCAATTCATAATATGCATCTCTGTATCCATCCAAAAATTTATCAAATGGAAAATCATTTCCGTAATGTTCTAAAAAATATTTCTTACGATTTGTAAGATTTGTTCCCAATGTATTGACAATATTATGCCCCAGAGGTCCATATCCCAGACGTTCTCCTGCAATATCCCATGACTTCTGTACATAGCGTTCACTGTCAAACATCAGCCCGTCCATATCAAAAACAACGGCCTGTATCTCTTTTAATTTATTAAGATCCATCGTCTCTATTCCGCCTTCCTTGTTGATCATCTTTCTATGATACCACGGATTTCCTTTGATTTCATCTGGTTTACAAAAATCGCACTGACTGTTATCATGGATTTTAAGATTAGGAGGAACTATTTATGAAATCGTCATCGAATTTAAAATCACTATTAAAAAATATTGACCGTAAAGGATATCCTGCATATAAAAGTACGCAAGGTACTTATGATTTTGGAACTTATTTTCTTTCCATTGATCATGTACAAGGCGATCCTTTTGCATCTCCATCAAAATTAAGTATCCATGTGAAAGGAAGATCAGCTGGATTTCCTGCTTCTTTTTATGATACAAAATATAAACAGGTTGCACTCTGTGATCATTTGACACGATTATTTTATCAAACTTTATCTAAGATCTCTTTTCGTGCCAAAGGTTCTGGAAAAAGCGGTTTATTTTCTGTCAGTAAATGTGGACAACAGGTACTAGAACGAACTGCATGTACGATCAATCCTTCCAACGGTGACATCTCTGTTCATTTTGAAGCTGGTTTCCCTGCAAATGGACGAACTGTAAATGCGAGAGAATTGGATAAAATGTTGTTTGGACTGCTGCCAGATTGTGTTTCATCTTCTTTGTTTTATAAAAATATTGATCAAAAAATGTTGGAATCAGTAATTTATTTATCCGAAGATCAACATACAATTCGTAAAAAACTGTCTTCTATGGGACTTGTCGCATTTATTGCAGATGGCTCTGTTTTGCCTAGAGAAAGTGGTATCTCACAGAAACCTTTAAGAAACTGTGTGAAATTCCAGTCACCAGATACTTACCGTGTATCTTTTGAACTTCCACATCAAGGAATGATCACGGGTATGGGAATTCCGAAAGGAATCACCCTGATCGTTGGTGGTGGATATCATGGAAAATCGACGTTATTAAAGGCATTGGAACTTGGTGTTTACGATCATGTCAAAGGGGATGGTCGTGAATTTGTCATTACTGATCCAACTGCCATGAAGATTCGTGCAGAAGATGGAAGAAGTATTACAAATACAGATATTTCTATGTTCATTAATAACCTGCCAAATGGAAAAAATACGGTTTCTTTTGACACAGAAGATGCCAGTGGAAGCACCTCACAGGCTGCAAATGTAGTTGAAGCCATGGAAACGGATTCTTCTTTATTCTTAATTGACGAGGATACGAGTGCCACCAACTTTATGATCCGTGATGAACTGATGCAGCGTGTAGTTCTTCGTGATCAGGAACCGATCACTCCTTTCATCGAACGGATTCGTGAATTATACGAAAGATATGGTATTTCTTCGATCATCGTTGCTGGAAGCTGTGGATCTTATTTCCATCCAGCAGATCATATCATTCAGATGGATCAGTATATACCAAAAGATATCACTACAGTCGCCAAAGACGCAGCAAAAGATTTCCCTATGGTTTCACTGCCTGAGAAGAAACATCCAGATCCTTGTTTTGACCGTTGTTTCAACGCTGGAAATCATTTGAAGAAAGAACGCAAGATCAAGATGAAAACACTTGGAAAAGATGCTTTTTCGATTAACAAGGATACAGTTGATCTAAGATATGTGGAGCAGATTGCTGATACTGAACAGACAACAGCTCTTGGTTATGCTTTGTTGTATGCGAAACTTCATTTGATGGATGGGAAAAAAGATCTTTGTGCAGTTGCAGATGAATTAATGCAGATCATTGAAACAAAGGGACTTTCTACGATTTTGGATAGTAAGTATGTGAAAAGTAATCTGGCGATGCCTCGGAAGCAGGAAGTTATGGCAGCGATGAATCGTTATCGAAATCTCTGATTTGTGGATAGTGTTGCATGTATGAGTCAGAAAGAAAATAAGAAAAAATATTTAGAAGAATACAGGGTGACACTCCGCATTTTTGAAAGCGTTTTTTACAAATCGCTGATCCGCGCCTGTTCCTTTGATAACTTCCTGGCTGCGAGCCAAAATGCCCGCAGCTACGGTCAGACAATCAACCACAGGGCGCTGCGAATTTGTAAAAAACGCATTCAAAAAGTGCTCATGTTGTCACCCTGTATTCTTCTAAATATTTTTTCTTATTTTCTTTCTGACTCATACAACGGAACGCTATTCAAATCACTACACAGTGTGTATGTTAAACGGTATTGACTGATAAGTTTTGAATTCGTTGACGGAAGATAAAAGAAACTTACGAAAACCAATAACGTTTAACATACACCCCACCTAAGTTTTCCAATCTTGTAATTGTCCACACTTTAGCCTTCAGGTATATGATAAAAAATAAATAAACGATCGGAAGAGTAGCATTAGAATTTTGCCACGTTTTTTGCGGATTCGCAGCCGGCTTGGTGTGCTGTCTGAGCCTCATAGAGTTCTGATTTAAACACCCTTGAAGGCGAGTTGCACAAGGAAAGCCGGCGGATCAGCGATCTGCAAAAAACGTGAGCAAAATTCTCTAGCTGCTCTTCCAATCGTTTATTTATTTTTTATCATATACTGAAAAACTACAGTTGGCCAACACACAAATTACAACTTATCAGAAATCTGTGCATGTAATCCCTGTAATGAATTCACTTCTTCATTTTGATCCTGATGTGCTTTTACATAAGCGATTCCTTCAGCTGCTGCTTTGGCTGCTGCGATCGTTGTATAATATGGAATCTTCGCTTTGATCGCACCTTTTCTTAGGTAACTATCATCGTTCACGCTGTCTTTTCCGACTGGAGAGTTTACAATAATATCGATATTACCATTTGTGATAAGGTCAAGGATGTTTGGTCTTCCTTCGCTTAATTTATTGACTTTCTCAGCTTCAATTCCAGCTTCTTTGATCAGTTTACATGTGTTTTCTGTTGCAAGGATCTTGAATCCGTCGTCTGCGAATGCTTTTGCTACTTCTACAACTTCTTCTTTATCCTTGCGATTTACAGAAATCAGTACCGTTCCTCCTAATGGAAGTTTCGCTCCAACACCTTCCTGTGCTTTGTAGAAAGCTTCTCCATAGGATTTGGATAATCCAAGAACTTCTCCTGTAGAACGCATTTCTGGTCCTAGAACTGGGTCTACTTCTTGGAACATATTGAATGGGAAGGCTGCTTCTTTGACTCCATAATATGGAATTGCCTGTTCTTTTAATTCTGGTACTGGTGATGGTTTTCCTGTTAATTCAGATGTGATGATCTGTGTTGCCAGTGGAACCATTCTCACGTTACATACTTTGGATACCAAAGGTACTGTACGAGATGCACGTGGGTTTGCTTCTAATACATAAACTTTATCATCTTCGATCGCATACTGCATATTCATTAGTCCTTTGACATGCATTTCTTCTGCGATCTTTCTTGTGTATTCTTTGATCGTTTCCAGGTTTTCTTCTGAAATATGAACAGATGGAAGAATACAAGCGGAGTCTCCTGAATGAACTCCTGCAAGTTCGATATGTTCCATCACTGCTGGTACAAATGCGTGTGTTCCGTCACTGATCGCATCTGCTTCACATTCCATCGCATGATTTAAGAAACGGTCGATCAGGATTGGGCGGTCTGGTGTTACACCAACGGCTGCTTTCATATATCCTGCCATGCTTTCGTCATCATAGACAACTTCCATTCCACGTCCACCAAGAACGTAGGAAGGTCTTACCATCACTGGATATCCGATCTTTCCTGCGATCTCTAATGCTTCTTCTACCGTTGTTGCCATTCCTGATTCTGGCATTGGAATCTCTAATTTATCCATCATTTCACGGAACAGATCACGGTCTTCTGCAAGGTCAATGACAGATGGAGATGTTCCAAGAATCTTCACCCCATTTTTCTCAAGTTCAGCAGCAATATTCAGTGGTGTCTGTCCACCAAACTGAGCGATCACTCCTAATGGTTTTTCTTTATTATAAATACTTAATACATCTTCCACTGTTAATGGTTCGAAATATAATTTATCGGATGTATCGTAATCTGTAGATACTGTCTCTGGGTTGCAGTTTACGATGATCGTCTCGAATCCCATTTTCTTCAGTGCCTGAGATGCATGTACACAGCAGTAGTCAAATTCGATACCCTGTCCGATACGGTTTGGGCCTCCACCTAAGATCATGATCTTTTGTTTATCTGTGGATACTGGGTTCTTGTCTTCTGCATTATATGTTGAATAATAATATGCACTATCTGGCGTTCCGCTTACATGAACCCCTTCCCATGCTTCTTCGACACCGATTGAAATACGTTTATTTCTGATATCTTCTTCTGGAATCTCTAATAACTGACTTAAATATTTGTCAGAGAAACCATCTTTCTTCGCTGATGTTAACATTTCATCAGATGGCATGTTTCCTTTGCATGCAAGAAGCTTTTCTTCTTCTTCAACTAACTCTTTCATCTGCTCGATAAAGTATGTTTTTACTTTTGTCAGTTCAAAGATCTCATCGACAGTTGCACCTTTTCTTAATGCTTCGTACATGATGAAATGACGTTCGCTTGATGGTGTCACTAATTTCTTTAATAATTCTTCTTTTGTTAAAGTATCAAAGTTGTTCGCATGTCCAAGTCCGTAGCGTCCTGTCTCTAAGCTTCGGATCGCTTTCTGGAATGCTTCTTTGTATGTCTTACCGATACTCATAACTTCACCAACGGCACGCATCTGTGTTCCAAGTTTGTCTTCGACACCTTTGAATTTCTCAAATGCCCAACGTGCAAACTTGATAACGACATAGTCACCGTCTGGTACATATTTATCTAATGTTCCGTATTTTCCACATGGAATATCTTTTAATGTTAAACCTGCTGCAAGCATTGCAGAAACTAAAGCGATCGGGAATCCTGTCGCTTTGGATGCTAATGCTGAGGATCTTGATGTTCTTGGATTGATCTCGATAACAATAATACGGTCTGTCACTGGATCATGAGCAAACTGTACGTTTGTTCCACCGATCACCTGTACAGAATCTACGATCTTATATGCCTGTTCCTGTAATCTCTGCTGACATTCTTCAGAGATCGTGAGCATCGGTGCGGAACAGAAAGAGTCTCCTGTATGCACTCCTAATGGATCGATATTCTCAATGAAGCAGACTGTGATCATATTTCCTTCTGCATCACGGACAACTTCTAATTCTAATTCTTCCCATCCAAGAATGGATTCTTCTACAAGTACCTGTCCAACTAAACTTGCCTGAAGTCCTCTTGCCATAACGGTCTTTAATTCTTCTTTGTTGTATACCAGTCCTCCACCGGCTCCACCCATTGTGTAAGCTGGACGAAGTACCACTGGATAACCAAGCTTATCAGCGATCTTCAACCCATCTTCTACGCTGTAAGCAACCTCGCTTCGAGCCATCTCGATTCCAAGTTCGTCCATTGTCTTCTTAAACTCGATACGGTCTTCTCCACGTTCAATACTATCTACCTGTACACCAATTACTTTGACATTATACTTATCTAAAATACCCTTTTTATATAACTCTTCGCATAAATTTAATCCGGACTGCCCACCTAAGTTTGGAAGTAAAGCATCTGGACGTTCCTTTGCAATGATCTCCTCTAAACGTTCTGCGTTCAGCGGTTCAATGTAAGTTTCGTCAGCTGTCTCTGGATCTGTCATGATCGTTGCTGGATTGGAGTTGACCAATACGATCTCATATCCAAGTTTACGAAGCGCCTTACACGCCTGTGTCCCCGAATAGTCGAATTCGCATGCCTGACCGATGATGATCGGACCAGAGCCAATGATCAACACTTTGTTAATATCTGTTCTTTTTGGCATAAAAATAATTCCTCCTTTAGACTTTATTATTATTATATAAGAAAATCAGTGAAATCGGAATCATTTTGTGAAGTTTTTTTAACTATATTAACTTTGGATTTTCTTACCAATTCGTAAGAATTTCTTAATGACAATTTATAAATCGTTTATATTTGTTTATATTCTGTATATTGAATCTCGAAATGGAAATGATTATACTATAACCATACCTCAAGGAAAGACCTAAAAGATAAGACAATAAAAGAATTTCAGGAAACATCCTACAGGTATAGTTTTTTCATATATATTTTTAATCCTCTCTTTTCAAAAAGGAAACCATCACACCCCAGATGGTTTCCTTTTATTTTTGTCAGATTTTCCCGCCTTGCTTTTCATTTTTGCCTATAATATAATGATGTTTGTTACTTTTTTATAGATTTTCAATAAAGAAAGAGAGGAACGTATGTTTTTACATACGGAAAAAAACTATGTTGGAAAACTTATTTAAATTAAAGGAGAATCACACCTCCGTAAAAACTGAAGTCATTGCTGGTATTACTACATTTATGACAATGGCTTACATCCTTGCGGTAAACCCAAGTGTGCTTTCTGCAGCTGGTATGGACCCTACTGCTGTCTTACTAGCTACATGTATCGCTTCCTTTATCGGAACTTTATGCATGGGACTTACTGCGAACCTTCCATTCGTACTTTCCGCTGGTATGGGATTAAATGCTTATCTTGCTTATACCGTTGTTGGTGTGATGGGTTATCACTGGCAGGTTGCTTTACTTGCTGTATTCGTTGAAGGTATCATCTTCATCGTATTATCTTTGACCAATGTTCGTGAAGCAATCTTTGATGCGATTCCTTTGAATCTTAAAAAGGGAGTTTCTGTCGGAATCGGTATCTTTATTGCCTTTATCGGTCTTCAGAACGCAAAACTTGTTATTGGAAATAAATCTACATTGGTATCTATCACAAACTTTACAAAAGATTTCCATACTGCTGGAATCTGTTCTTTACTTGCAGTTATTGGATTATTGATCACAGTCATTCTTTATATTAAAAAAGTACCTGGATCTATCCTGATCGGACTCCTTGCTACATGGGTGATCGGAATGCTCTGCCAGATAGCAGGAATCTATGTTCCTGATTTCAAAACAGGTTATTACAGCCTGTTCCCTACATTTGCAATGACAGATTTTTCAAAATTAGGAGAGACTTTCGGTAAATGTTTCCAGTATGACTTGGGCAAAGTCGGAATCTTTAATTTTATCGCCGTTGTATTATCTTTCTTATTTGTCGATCTGTTTGATACACTCGGAACTTTAGTCGGTGTCAGCACAAAAGCCGGAATGCTTGACGAGGAAGGTAAACTTCCTGGAATCAAACCTGCATTAATGGCAGACGCCGTTGCTACAACAGCTGGTGCGGTTCTTGGTACTTCTACTGTTACAACATTCGTTGAATCTTCTTCTGGTGTTGCTGCAGGTGGACGTACTGGTTTAACAGCTGTTGTTTCAGGATTCTTATTCCTGATCTCAACATTATTTGCACCGCTCTTTACAGCAATCCCATCATTTGCGACAGCCCCTGCGCTGATCATGGTTGGATTCTTAATGTTTGGAGCAATCTCTGATATCAAATTTACAGATGACAATATGACAGAAGCCGTACCTGCTTACCTTTGCATCATTGCAATGCCATTATTCTACAGTATCTCTGAGGGAATCTCTATCGGGATCATCTCCTATGTGATCTTGAATGTAGTTTGTGGTAAAGCAAAGAAAATCACTCCTTTAATGTACGTACTTGCAGTATTATTCATCCTGAAATATGCCGTTTTATAAATCGAGTAGGAGGCGGTGACTAACCGCCGTCCTCTCACACCACCGTGCGTACCGTTCGGTACACGGCGGTTTCAATAGTTGACGTGCACAGACTGATAGGCTGTGGCTAAATCATAAAAGCCACTGTTTATCAGTCTTTCTTTTGTCATTGCCATGTTTATTGCAACTGTATGCGTTGCGAACCAATGTCCACGTCGGGTATTACCCGCTTGCATTGCCAAGTCTTCGGGCACTCCCATCTTGATGAGGTTACGTGCCTTTGTCCTCGGTTTCTTCCACTGTTTCCATATACACATACGTATTCTGTGATAGAGCCATCCGTTGATGTCATCTATGTTGTTCTTCATACTTGCAATTCCGTAGTAGTTAAGCCATCCCCTCGCATACACCTTGATTTTCTCAAGGCTTGGCTTGATTGACTGACATCGCTTACGGGAAGATAACTCCTTCAGTCTAAACTTAAACTTCTTCCATGACTTCGGATGAACTCGGACATAAATGCCTTTTCCGTTCCTTCCCAATGCAAAGCCAAGGAATTTAAAATTTCGGATTGCAAATACGCTGACAGTACGGCTCTTTTCTCGGTTGACTGTAAGTTTCAGCCTCTCCTCAAGATATTTTGTACTGCTTTCCAAGAGTCTCTCTGATGCTCGCTTGCTCTTTGCAAGAAGCACAATGTCATCTGCATATCTTATGCATGGAACACCTCTTTTCAAGAATTCTTGGTCGAACTCATTGAGATAGACATTTGCCAGCAATGGTGATAGATTTCCACCTTGTAGTGAGCCTTCCTCTGTGCCAATGACTACTCCGTTTTCCATTACACCGCTTTTCAGATAGCGCTTTATCAACTGTACTACACATTCATCTTTTATATTCTTTCGGAGAAGATTGATGAGAATTTCGTGATTAAGAGTATCGAAGTACTTTGACAAGTCAAGGACTACAGCAAATGTATAGCCTTGTTCGGCATATTCCTTAACCTTGAGTATTGCGTCTTTTGCACTTCTGTTCGGACGATAGCCATAGCTACCCTCTGCAAACAGCGGTTCATAGATTGGCACTAACTGTTGGGTTATTGCCTGTTGAAGTGTACGGTCTACCACTGTTGGTATGCCAAGCTTTCGCACACCACCATCTGGTTTGGGAATCTCAACTCGTCTTACTGGAGACGGAGTATACTTTCCACGATAAATGCGGTCGGTTATCTCTTGTTGATGTTCCTTTAGATATGGAAGAGCCTCCGCAATGGTCATGCCATCAATTCCTGGCGCTCCCTTGTTTGCCTTGACTCTCTTATACGCTCTGTTAAAGTTGTCTTTATACAGTTATCGCTTCCAAAAGTCTCGGCTGTACACTGTCTCTTTCTTTCCATATCCGATTGAATGACCTAGACGCTTTTGCATACCCTTCGTGTTCCGCACTATCTCTTTGCAAACAACCATTGTTTTCAATGTTTTCTGCCATAAACGGTCATTCCTCCTTTCTCGGTCATACTCAAGACTCCTACTGATTCGGTCCTTCACCTCTCGGCTACTATGGCCTTTGCTAACTTCTGTGCGTTCAGCATTGCTTTATGCAATGGTTACCTCTTTCAAGGCGTACCGCACAGACCTCCCTAGGTACCACACGTTTCTTCCTCTCCATCCATCTGCCTCATCTATCATGCATGATTCCGTGTAGTTATTGGGCTTTGATTTGATATGCAACCTTACCCTCATGCATAACCTCGTATGAGATTTCTGTCCGTCAGACCAGAGATTTGCCCGTGAGTTAGTATTTTCCTCACATCCAGCTTCCTTCAGATTCCACCTCACGATGGACACCCTTGCCTTCGGCTATATCCTTCCCACTACCGGGTGGATTCGGGACTTTAACCCGTTAGAAACGTGCGCCGCTAGGCGCACATATAGAAAAACAGCCGTATCATATCATATCACGATACGGCTGTTTTATTCTTATCTCATATTAAATTAAAATGCTTGTCCTACTGAACGATTCTTCTGACACCCCATACAGCTCTGTAATCAGCATTCCGAACACTGATTCCAGTGTCTTTGCTTCCTGCATGAATGATCTGGTTATCTCCAATATAGATCGCTACATGTCCTACACCGTTCACTACCTGATAGCAGATCAGATCTCCTGGCTGCTTCTCATTCCATGATACTGCTGTTCCTTCATTTCTCTGTTCTGTTGAACTGTGTGGCAGTGAATATCCAAAATGTTTATATACCTGCATCGTGAATCCAGAACAGTCAACTCCATTCGTAAGGCTTACTCCACCCCATACATAAGGATTGCCTCTAAACTGCATTGCGTAATCTACAACACTTTGTCCTGTTGCCGTTCCATAAGTTCCCCATGTATCTTCTTCCGGTTTTGACTCAGATAGATACTGTGAACTTACATAACAATAAACCCCACTATATCTTACCGTTGTCCATCCAGACCGTTCTCCATAACAGGTGATCTGTGTACCCTTCTTATAAAATCCTGCCTTTGCTGCACGTGTCGATGCTTTCTTACGGATCGTCAAAGAACTTGCCGTTACATATCTTGTATATGTATCTGTTGTTATATTCGCTGCTTTCTTGTATGATCCAACAACTGGTTTCTTCTTTGACAGATATCTTGTTGCGATATATCGATAATATCTTCCATATTTGATCTTCGTATAAGATCCTTTCTTCTTGTAGCAGCGAACCTTTGCTGCTTTCTTGTATGATCCAACAATCTTCCCCTTTTTTGATGCTTTTTTACGAACCACTACGTTATTGGCTGTTACATATCTTGAATAGGAAGCATATACATCATGTGTATGTGAACTCATGGATAAGACCACCATACAACATATACTTACTACACAGGAAATGAGGATTCCAGTAGTCTTTCTCTTCATATTTCCTCCCTTTAGTTCCATTTTTTACCGACTACTTCTAGTTTACTACCTCATTTTTCATATGTAAACCATTTCGTAATATTTTTTTCATAAATTCTTATGAAAAATGTACCTATTTGCAACATTTTTCATCGTTTTGAATCAAATCTTTGATCGTCTGAATGCCTTCTTCCTTATTATTTTTTAACTACATTATCTTACAATTCTTCGAACACAATTTACTGATCTGTAATTTGCTACTGATGTATGTATTCCTGTCGCCGTGCTTCCTGCATGAATCACACGATTATTTCCAATATAAATTCCAACATGTCCGATTCCATTGATCGCATTATAGCAGATCAGATCTCCCGGCTGCTTATTCGCCCATGAGACTGCTGTTCCATAGCTTCTCTGGGAAATGGAACTGTGTGGAAGATAGTATCCAAAATGCTGGAAAATCTTCATTGTGAATCCAGAGCAGTCAACACCTGTTAACAAGTTTTCACCACCCCATTTATAAGGTCTTCCCTGAAACTGGAGTGCGTAATTAACTACCTGCTGGCCTTTGGCAAGTGTTGATATGCTGGAACTTCCATAGTTTACAACTGCACTGCTTGTTGTAGTTGCTGGTTTCTTTGTGGATAGATATCTAGTCGCTACGTAGTATTTGTGGCTTCCGTATTTAACCCTTGTCCAGCTGCCTTTTTTCTTGTAGCAGGTTACTTTGGTTCCTTTTTTATAATATCCTTTCACTTTTCCTTTGGACGATGCTTTCTTTCGTACAGTAAGTGAACTGGCTTTTACATATCTTGAATATGATGCGTAAACATTCTGTGGTTTACAAAATACGATAAATGCAAATATAAAAGAAATGCTTAGAACGTAAGAAAGCGTCCTTCTTGTTATTTTGTTTCTCATAGTATCTCCCCTTTATTTTTCTTATTGTTTTTATTTTACTATGAGTTTCTTAGTTTGTAAATGATTTTGTAACATTTTCTTAATATTTAGAATACTTTTTTAATTTTTTACAGAACAAGAATTATAGCAATATTAACATATATACATAAAAAAGAATCCTGCTTTGCAGGATTCTCCGCCTGCGGTGGGTCGCTTCTGCGACATATTACCCTTCCGCCGCAGTGCGATCCTGCCCGGAGGGCTTTTTATTGCATAGGGGATTTCATCGAAATTTCCTATGCAATAAAAAATAGCACCTTCACTCTAGCAAAGTAAGGTGCTATTTCTATAGTTTCATACTCGCCGGAAACAGATAGGTTTCGTCTATCGTGCCGACTTCCTTATTATTTTACTTTTATTACTTTTTTCACTTCTGGACCGTTTCCGTATCCTTTTCCTAATGCTGTACTAATTCTGATCGTCAGCTTTTTACCTTTTCTTGCTCCATTAGGAACCCATACGGTATAACTCTTCTTGCTTCCTTTTACCCAGTTGCCAGCAACCCACATACCGCCAACTTTTGGTACTTTTTTCTTTAAAGTTACTTTTACTTTATATCTGGTATAAGTATAAGGTGGTACCCATTCATAACGTGAAACGCGTCCACCGATCCAGTGTTTTCGCCACCAGCCTCTCACTGTTACCTTTTTCCTCTTTACAACTTTTATTGATTTCACGGCTGGTTTCTTGCTAGATCCTGTTTTCATCGTTACTACGTCAGATGGATCTCCTGTCATACCATTTGCATAAGACTGTAAACGGAACTTGTAATTTGTCAAAGGCTTTAATCCTTTTATCGTAACTGGATTACTGGTACCGCAAGAGTTGTATCCTATTGTTTTTGCTGTCGTCCATTTACCTTTTTTCAGGACCTGAATTCTTACGGAAGTGTTCCGTTTATTCGGATAATCTATCCAGAACTTCGAAGAATTATAACCAGTAGCCACACGTGGTTTTTTCAATTTCTCTGCCGGACTGATCACGTAAGTTGTAAAGGTCTTTCCATTTGTTGTCTTAAATGTGATCCATGCATGTCTTCCTGGTGTCGTAGCTTTTGATGGGATTCCATCATAATCAACTGTGTTGGAATTATACCAATCCCATGTCTTTCCACTAAGGTGATCATATACCTCGATGATCTTATCGTCAGAATTCGCTGGCATCGTCTGTGCTATAACTTTTTTCTTGCCTATATCCTCAAGATTGATCTCACTTGGTGAACAAGTAACTCCATTAGCATAAATCCAGTTGTGACCGTTTAGGTTGAACATGAATGTTGCCGGATAATAAGCTGACTTATCAACAGATATACATACATAATATGTATCCTTTGTTAAAGTTATCGGACCTGGATTCCACTGTTCTACCTTACTACTCAAGTCACTTTTTGCTGTAGCTTCTTTGTATATCATTTCACCACGAGAATTATACATTCGAATATAAGTATTGTTAAAACCAAAATGACCGCTTCTTTCTTTTTCAGCCAACTCAAACGTTGGATTGATTACTGCTCTATCACTAACATTAAACTTATACCAACGCTCATCTTTTCCTACCTGGGCTGTAACACCTTCAAAGAGACTGTACTGCATACCAGATAATGGGATTTCTATTGCTGTATCTTGATTAAGACCAATGGCTTTCTCTTTACTCTTTACTTCTTTATTGAGATACTCTGATTTCATAGTAATTGTAGCTGAAGTAGTCTTTGAAGTTGAAGAAGCAAAAATAACTTCACAGGCATTCTCCATTGTCTGCCCTGGATACAGATAAAGTATATTTGCATCAGCCGGCACTGCATTTTCACGGCTAACACACTCATGACCTCCCACTTTTATCCGCATACGATAATTCTTACTCTTTGGTGTGACATTATTATCCAATGTTATTTTCACTGGTTTCGCTGTTTTATTAGTTATCGTAAAAGAATGCGTAGAATCTGATGATTTAGACACGGTAATAGATGATGGTTTTATACTTCCTGATTCATCAACATAAATATCATGCTCCTTTGCATTAACATCAACACCTGCTATAAATCCGAATCCAAACACCAAAGCACATAGCAGCAATGCCTTCATAAAATAGTTACATATTCGTCTTTTTCTCTCTTTTTTCATAATTCGCCCTCCTGTTTATTCTCCAACGAAGTTGGGTGGGTTTCCGTTCTAAAACCATTAAGTTTTCTATGAAAATTATAACAAATATGTTCTATTTTTACCCTGTCCTTAAGTACAGGTTTCTTGTTTTCGTTGTATATACAGACTGAATTATCACATATATTTTTCTGGGCTGCTTGGAATAATAAAGTTCTTATTCGTGACTGCAATCGCAAGCCTTGTTTTATTGGCATATCCAGTTTTGGATAAAATATTGGATATATGAAACTTTACCGTTCTTTGGGATATGTGCATGCGTTCAGCAATTTCACTATATTCAAATCCTTCACATACAAAGCGCAGCACTTCGATTTCTTTTGCGGTAAGCTCTGAACTATCAGCAAGCCCCAGCTTTACACTCGGTGTCTTATCCGGGAAAATGCTTTCTCCTGCCATTGTTCGTTCTATGACATCGATCAGGTTCTCCGGGCTGATATCTTTATACCAGAAGCTGTCCACTTTCGCTTCCTTGGCTCTCTTTAAATATCCGACTTCTACCATTGAAGTTACGATAATTATTTTTATGCCTGGGAATTCTGCTTTAATTTCTGTTGCCGCTTCTATGCCGTCTTTATTCCCCGCTGTGCATACATCCATCAAAATCAAGTCGATCTGTTCCCGTCTACAAACGGCCAGCGCAACATCTGCGCCATTTACGCTGGCAGAAAGTGCGTATTTGCCACTATCTAAAAGTATTCTTTCCATATTTTCACGAGGCATCCTCTGATCCTCTACGATCAATACTTTCTTCATTTTTGCTCTCCTTCTTCTGAAATGTTATTGTCAATGCAAAATACGGAATAGACTGTATCTGCATTTCCCCGCCATGGTCAAATATATGCCTGGAAAGATTATATAGTCCCCCTTTTGGGACAACTTCTTTCTCCGGTGCTGCCCCATTATTTGTAATGCGAATACGATAAAAATCATTATTTTCCTGCATCGTTATAAAAAGTTCTGTCGCACCAGCATGACATACACCATTCGTCAGACACTCTCTCATCGCAAGTATATATATATTGGCATAATCTTCGTTCTTAGGCAAAGAGCCAAGGCATTCTATCTTCACACCAAGAGTTTTCGCATCCTGCAGAAATTGTTCAAATTCTCCTTCCCCAAAAGGCTGCTGATTATCATTCCAGATTGCATTTACCGCCTGACAAAGTAATCTGACCGCATCGCTGTAATCTTCACTTCCCTGCAATAAATTCTGCCGTATCGCTGTCAATCCCGCACCCATCTGATCATGCAGTTTTGTCTTGGCAGCAAGCACTTCCCTTTCTCTTGTCAAGATCAATACATTATCAGAAAGATATCGAAGTTCCCTTGATATTTCTTTCAGCTTCTCCGTCTGCTTTGTCAAATTTATTTTCTCATGATATTGCTTTGTAACATCCATAAAAACAGCTTCTATATAAATCTTACCATCTCTGTCTCTGACTTCATTTTCCCGATAATCCCATACCTTCCCATCTGGGAAAATATAAGTGTCTTTTTTACCTGCAAGCCTGATCACACCGTTTTGTATACTTGTATGAAGTGCATCTCGTAACTCACTGAATTTCTGCAGATCTTTATGCGCAAGAATCCTAAAAAGCTGATATATCTGCGTATTGGCAAGCTTCACTGTTCCATCAGAATTAAAATAGCAGATGCCTGTCGGAAGAAGATTCATCGCTTCTTTGATCGAATTCCGATTAACTTTTTCTTTTGATATCCTTTTTAATCTGGTGCCTTCCCAAATAAGCAAAAAATCAATGGCACCGACAATACACCAGATAACCCATATCGGAACAGGCAACACTTCATAATAGTTTGCTCCCTTATCGATCTGCCCGAACGAATATACCAGATGATTCAACAGGAAAAACAAAAGTAGAAGAACTAAAACATTCCAATTCCATTTCTCCAGGCGCATATCATAAAATATAATAAGCAAAAATAAAGCACCTGCCAGACTGAGCAACACCATCGTCATCAACAACGTCTGCATTACTTTTCACCTGCCTTTTTTATGGTAAATGTAAATTTCCATATACCGTCTTCATTTTCACCTTGATCCGTCTTGTCAAAGAATGAGTTCAGATCATCTTCACTTTCTACTTCCATACAAAAAACCATCTCTTCTCCACACGGACGAATCTTTACCCACATAAATTTAATAGAATCTACACAGGCTTCTAATATTGATTCAAAAAAGCTATAAATGCGAACCGCATCCCTCACATAAATACGCTCCCCTGCTGGGGCTGTAAGCGCACATTCTATCCCCATCAGCCTCAAGCTGCTAAAAGACTCCTCCAAACATGCTCCAAGCTCTGCAATATCTGACACGGCTTCTCTTTCTCCAATAAAGATCAAATTTCCATATCTTTTTATGTATGTTCCGATCAAACTGATCTTAGCCAACAGCCTGCGGCTCTCTGCCAGATCTTCTTCCTCTTCGTACCGAATCAGCAATTCATTCAACAGCCCGATTTGTCCAGCAGTCTGTGTCTGCAGTTTGTCATATAAGCGGTTCTTTTCCCGCAACATATAAATCTTTGCCTTTGTCTGATAATTTTCCTGTTCCAGACAATTACTCTCTTCGATCGTCTTTCTATTTTCTTCCAATTGATCAAGCAACCTCATGATATCTTCAATATCTTCCTGCCATAAAATATGTCCGCCCTGAATCGGCCTGTTTTTGATCATTGTTTTCTTATCAATCCTAACTTCTTCCTTCTCCGTTTCCCTCATCACCATTTCCGAAAGCTTCATTGCATTAGCAGAAGTATATATGACATGATAATTCTGATCTGTGATCTGTGCTCCCATTGTACATACTTCAAATAGCTGTTCATATCCTGTATTTGTCTGGATCAACCCGCAGTGAAGGCAGCTCTCAAATATGCACATAAACATCAGACATAACGCCGCTGTGATATCTCCGCCAATAACCTGCATCCACTCTGCACCACTTGCATAAATAATGGCATAAATAATAGAAATACAAATCCCTATGATCGGCAAATACTTCTTTCTCCGAGATGACCTGCACTTATAAACCATTAAAGTAAATGCCGATACTGCACAAATAACATCCCACAACAGTACGATATAATATCCCCACGCATAACTGTAACCTTTATCCGTCCATACCTCACCTGCCGAAAAAGAAAATACGAGCTGATGAAAATCATTTGTCAAAACAAGCAAGGAGCAAAGCGTTGTAGGAATATATAACAACTTTGACCATTTCGGTAAAGTATACTCTTCTGGCTGTCCAAGAAGAACTGCCATCTGTACCGCCGCCTGGGGAATAAACAACATCGGCAGATAATAACTGTACCATGAGTAACGCTCTACATTTACATCCATCGCGAAAAAGTACTTTATACTACGCACAATAAACCAGAAGATCATTAGTCCTGATATAAAAAGCAGTGTATTTTTTGCGGCTTTTTGAACGACTCGCTTATTAATGCTGATCCCCCATCCAATATATAGTCCAATATAGATCAATGTTCGTAAAACCCCAGCGATAATATAAATATATCTTGAACTTACCTTGCCTAAAATACGGCATATTATTGCAACGATCACCAATCCTGCAATAATAATTTTATTCAGATTTCTATTTTTCTGTAGTTCTTTTGTATTACAGCGCACATGCCACTTCCTTTATTTGAAATGTTTATTTTAACACTTACATCATAGCAATTAATATTTTTATTGTCCACGTCTTATTGTTTGTGTTATAATCTAGAAAGTTTATTAATTAAAAACATAATATACTTACTAAGGAAGTTGTCAGGCGGTAAAATTCTCTCTGCTCCGAGCCTTACGGAGAGAGGGGTGATATTATGAGTACATATGAAGAGTTTATGGTCATCATAAATGTTGCATTGTTAATCATTGCCATTCTGAACTATACACATAAAAAATAGCCGTTCTGCTCCCTGGTAAGAATAGAACGACTATAACGTAATATTTTCGCCGGAGCGGATGGGTTTGTTCCATCGTGCCGACTTCCTTAGTAAATATATTATAATCAATTTTCTTAGAATTATCAATATTTTTTCAACTTCAACTAAAAAAGCCCTAAAACCTAGGTAACTCCTAAGTTCTAAGACCTTTTCAGAACATCCATTTTTCAGTGAACATTATTTCTTCTTTTTATCTAGGTCAAAAAATGCAAGACATGCAGCCCCAATTAGCCCACAGTCTTCTCCCAACGCCGCTGGCACAATCTTCACATTGCTTTTTAGCGCATCATATACTTTCTCTTTTGCGCGTTTTTCAATCTCTTCGATAAATCCAGGAATCTTTAACGCAACACTTCCACTTAGGACAAATAGCTCTGGATCAAGTACACCATAAAGTGTTGCAATGAAACTTGACAGATATTCATAAGCATCTTCCATGATCATTGCCGCAGTTTCATTTCCTTCCTGTGCAAGTTGATACACTTCTCCTGCATGGGCAGCTTCTAACCCTGCATCATTTGCCCTCTTTGTGATGGCTGTTCCACTGGCAATTGATTCAATGGAACCTTTCTTTAAATCTCCCTGTGATGGACCATTTTTCCATAAAATGCAGTTTGCTACTTCTTGTGCAAATCCTTTTGCTCCACGATAGATTTGTCCATCAATACATAATCCTGCACCAACTCCTGTTGAAATGGTCAGAAATTCTACGATCTTCTTTCCTTTTCCAGCCCCGATCACAGTTTCTGCAAGTCCTGCAAGGTTCGCATCATTTTCTAACTGCACAGAAATACCTGTAATCTTTTCTAATTCTTTTGTCAGTTCAAAATTATGCCACCCTGGAAGGTTTGGTGGTGTTAAAATAATCCCATTGATCAAGTCTAATGGCCCTGGACAAGAAATTCCAATCCCTTCGATTTTTTCTCCAAACCCTTTGATCACATCATTGATCTGGTTTAATGTTTTTATAGGATTTTTTGGATCTGATCCAAACTGAACTCTTTCTTTGATCTCATATTTCTCGTTGATCAGCGCAACTCTTGTATTTGTTCCCCCAACATCAATTCCTACTGCATATTTCATGATTTTCTTTCCCTCCTATATAAACGAAAAGGGGGACAACCGAAGCTGTCCCCTCTTTATGTTGTTGTTTGTAAATATCTTATTCGTAGTAATATTTAACTTTGTCTGCAGAATCAAATAAGTTAACTTTGTGAGCAATAACTTCTCTACAAGCTTTGATTGGTTCTGGATAGATTTCAAGAGGCTCTCTGTATTCTGGATGAGCATTCAATACTTCTCTACATTTATCATAGAATGCAACCTTGATATCACTTGAAATGTTAATCTTAGAAATACCGATTTTAACTGCTTTTGCGATTTCTTCATCTTTGTTGCTTGATCCACCGTGTAATACTAATGGAATATCAAGAGTATCTTTTAATATCTGTAAGATGTCAAGACGGAGTTCTGGTTTCATATCGCTTGGGTAGATTCCGTGAGCTGTTCCGATTGCTACTGCTAATGTATCAATTCCTGTTTTTTCAACAAAATCTTTTGCCTGATCAGGATCTGTATAGATAATTCCTGTTGTTCCACCTTCGATAGAGTTTCCTGTTGTTCCGATTGTTCCAAGTTCACTTTCTACAGATACGTTTGCAAGATGTGCAACTTCACATACTTTCTGAGTGATCGCAATATTTTCTTCATATGGTAGTTTAGAAGCGTCGATCATAACAGATGTAAATCCTGCCTGAATTGCTCTTACAACTGTTTCATATTTATCACCATGATCTAAATGAATAACAACTGGTACATCTGTTTTAGATGCTTCATAAATCATGCTCTGTATTAAACTGTTTTCAACAAAGTTAAATTCGTCTGGAGACATCTCTAAGATGACTGGGCTCTTCATTTCTTTTACCTGCTGCATAACAGCTTTTAATAACTGATCACTACCGATATTGAATGCTGGTACTGCAAATCCTTTTTCATCTGCTACTTTTAAAAGTTCTTTCATGTTCATTAACATAGTTCTATTTCTCCTTTTTGATGTTGATATCTTATAATGATTTTCCTTCTGATCCAGACAGGTGGATATATTTTTTTACTAATTCCTGGCTATCAATCTCCACCTGATGCATCATTACCCAATAATTGATGTCTGGATCTTTTTTAAGATGCTGTTTAATGCTGTCTACATTGGCATTCATAAAATCACATCCTACATTGATCTTATTGATTCCAAATTCAACACATCTTTTAATATTTTCATCACCAGAACCGCTTCCCCCATGCAGTACCAGTGGCATCTTTGTTTTTTCTTTGATTTCTTTTAGTCTCTCAAAATCAAATTCTGGTACATATCCTTCTGGATAGTTTCCATGAGAACTTCCAAAAGAAATTGCTAATGCATCAATTCCAGTTTCTTTTGCAAATCGTAATGCCTCGTCAGGATTAGTTTTCATATCATCGTCTGTATAATTATCGCCTTCACTAGCACCCATACATCCGATCTCTCCTTCGACACTTGCATCGAACTGTTTCGCAAATTCCACGATTTCTCTTGTCATTCGGATATTACCTTCCAAGTTGTATCTGGAAGCATCTACCATAACACTGGAATATCCATCAACTAATGCTTTCTTTAACAATCCGATTTCTTCCCCATGGTCGAAATTTAAAGCTACTTCAACACTTGCTCTTTGTGCCAGTTTCTTGACGATCGGTGCGATCAAATTGCTGTCACAATGATTTACCATATGTTCCTGTACGATATTGATGATGATCGGTGCTCTTAATGACTGAGCTGCATTGATCACCGCTCTTGCTGTCTCAATGTTAAAGCAGTTGATTGCCATGACTGCATAATTGCCTTCATTCGCACGTTTTAACATTCCCTTCATTGATACATACATAGCTTATCTGTCCTTTCTGATTTTATGAAATAGTGAATCCTGATAAATCAAGATCTTCTTCTTTTTCGTCAACCATTGGTTCGTCTTCTTCTGTTTTCTTTTTCTTGATCAGTACAAGTAAAACACCTGTAACTGCTGTTCCTGCTAACAGTGCGATAAGTGCTGCAAGTGGATTTGACATTGCTGGGATTACAAATACACCACCTGATGGTACTTTACTTCCTACATCAAGACTGAAACTGATCGCTCCTGTAACACCACATCCTGTTGCTGTACAGATAACTGTACGAATGATATCATTCATAGCGATTGGAATAACTCCTTCAGAGATCATGCAAAGACCCATTGGGAACGCAACTTTAATATTTTCTTTTTCCTGTGCTGTATAAATGTTCTTTTTCAGTAATTTTGATAATACTAATGAGAATGTAATTCCAAGTGGTGGAACCATAGCTGCTAATACTTTGATCGCTTCTGGTCCTGTGATTCCTTCTAATAGTAATCCATCACAGATTAAGTTAGGTACTTTACTGATTGGTCCACCGAAGTCGATACATCCAAGAGCTCCGATGATGAATCCATAAACTGCTTTTGAAGACTGGTCAAGTCCTGTAATAAAGTTTGTTAAGGCTTTTGTTGCCATTGTAATTGGTGTTCCTACTACGAAGAACATGATAAGTCCAGCAATGATTGCTGATAATGTTGGTACGATCATCATTGGCATTAATGCTTCTGCCCATTTAGGTACTTTTAAGTTATTCTTAATGAATAATGCGATGTAACCTACTAAATAACCACCAACCATTCCTCCTAAGAATCCAGCTCCTAAGAATGAAGCTATCTGACCCATTAAGAAACCAGGTGCAATACCGGGTCTGTCAGCAATTGAGTAAGCAATATATCCTGCGATAAAGGATGGTAACAATCCCATACCCATAACACCAAGTGTTGTTAATGCACTAGGAAGTGTCATCTTAGATAATTCAGTTACGTTTTCTCCTCCCATTAAGTTACCGATCGCAATCAGTAATCCTGATGCTACAACTAAAGGTAACATATAGGAAATGGCCGTCAACGCATGACGTTTTAATTCCGCTCCAATTTTTTTCATTGTTCTCTTCTCCTTTAAGTATAGTTTTTTGTTTCTCTCTTATTTACCTAATTCATTTTCAATCTTTTCAATCAATTTCTTAGGTGCTTTTACACAAACATTTGTAGGAACCTTAATTGTAGGTTTCCCTTCAAATCTTTCTGTTCCTGTGATCGCAATATCAATTGCAAGAATTACAACATCTGCTTCTTTGATTTCTTCAGCTGTTAATTCATCCTCTGTTCCGATCGTCCCCTGTGTTTCTACTTTGATTGTGTGCCCCATGCTTTCAGCAGCACGGATTAATTTTTCTTTTGCAATGTAAGTGTGGGCGATTCCTGATGTACATGCACATACAGATACGATTTTCATAACTTACAACTCCTTTCTTATTTTTCCTTTGGTTGTTTATTACCTCTTTCTTTATGTTCTAATCATACACCAGGTTTCCTTACTATGTTCATTAAGAGAGGGCTTTTTAATGTGGCATTTTTTCCATTTCATTATGTCATTTCCCTATTACGGGCATTTTAATTAAGGTATTTTTTTGTTTCACATTTCACAATGGAAACATTTAAATGCGGTAACTTTTTATTTATTTTTTACATATAACAACGCAAAAAATCCCTACTCAAAATAGAGCAGGGATTTCAAAAATTATATAGAGTGTGAGGAAGCTTATTTATGCAAAGACAGCTTTTAAATCTTCTACTGTACCAGCATTCAGCAGAGCTTCTACTGCATCATCATTACCTAAAGTTCTTGCTACTTCAGCTAATAATCTTAAATGTGTTTTTGCATTCTCATTATCATTGCCAACCGCAAATAAGAAAATCAATTTTACACCTTTTCCATCTAATGTTTCCCATTCAATCTCATCTTGAACTTTACCAATTGCGATTCCTACCTGAGTTACAGAATCACTTTTTCCATGAGGGATCGCTACATAATGTCCAATTCCTGTCTGTCCTTGTGATTCTCTTAAATAAATATCATCTATATAAGAATCAACATCCGCAATATAGCCAGCATCTTTTAGTTTTCCAGCAAGATGTTCGATTGCTTCTTTCTTGTTCTTCGCTGTCATGTTTAAATCAATAACTCTCTCATCTAATACACTTTTAATATCCATTTTTAATTCTCCTTTTAATTTCTTTTTTACTTATTGAATTAGATACTTATACAATTCAATATTTGATTTCATACTCTTTAACTTTTGTAATTTTTCTTCTGAATCGATCAGTGTTACATACTCTTTATAGAACATCTGAATACGACTGATCTCGTCTCTGGTACTTAAACGAAATGCTAACAAAAACACAACCTGTACCTGTTCATTGTCCCACATGATCGGATTCTTCAGTATTGCAATTCCAACCTTTGATTCATTTACTGCTGTCGGTGAACCATGTGGAAGACTGACCCCATTTCCAATCGTGGTTGTTGTCTTGCTCTCTCGATCCATCACTGAATCATAAAATTCCTCAGTCACAACATGTTTTTCTTCCAATGCCTGACTCATTGTTTTTATACATTCTTCTTTTGTTTTCACTTCTAAATCTGTAAATATAAATTCCGGTGAAAATAAAATAAAACATTCTGGTGAAAATGGCGTTGCATTTTCTATCATCATAGAATTCATACTATCTAAATATGTTCTTAAAGTAGAAATTCCTGTTTCATTTAAGATATTCGGAATAACAACAATTCTCTTATCTTTTTCTTTTCTGTCTTCCGTCGAAATAATAATGTCATAGTCTTCATAATCTATTATCTTAAAATCATGAATACTTACAAATTTTATCTCCTCAATCTCTGGCACAGATTTCTTAATCTTTTCTTTCACCAACTGTATGTGACCCATATTAAAATTAGAAACCATCACCGTACGATATTGATGTTTTTTTCTTTCGATCGCTGCCTGAATATATAAGACAATATATCCAATCTCATCTTCTGTAATCTGAAGTCCATAATATTCTTCAAACAAAATACTGATTGCCCAACTTGCACGAAATACATTTTTATATTCTTTCTTAATAAAATCAATCAACGGATTTTTTTGCTGCGTTCCATAACGAAGTCTGAAGATTGTTGGACGTAAATGAATGATCAAGCTTTCTTTTACCTTTTGATCTGTTGTAAGATCTACATCCAAAATATCTCTGATAACTTTTAACATTCTATCTACAAAATCAACAAGTTTATTATCATATTTTTTTACTTGACTTAACGTCACATCAACATCTGATATTCCAATAAATTTAGAACATAGTATCTGAATGGACAAGAATAAAACATCTTCCGTTAAGAAATGTACATGAAAAATTTCTTCCAGTTTTTCAAAAATCGCCACTGTAAACGAATATTCATTATATTTTTTCAGAATTTTTAATTCTTCTGAATAATAATCGCTGACTAGAGGCAATGCCAATTCTTTTCTTTTGTAGGCAATACAACAATAAATTAGAATCTCATAAAATGATTCATCCGTAAAATGATAATTCCATTCATTCTCTGTCTGAATAATGCATTTTCTGATGGCTGATACATCGATCGTCGAGAAGAAGTACTCTATATTCTCCTGTATCTCTTCTCCTGATTTCTTCATCATGATCAGATTCTTTAATGCAACCCTATATTCGTTTTCTTCGCTTTTGAGACGATACCCTTTTCCTCTTTCATTGACAAGAGAAATATGATATACTGCCAACCATTCTTCACATTCCTTCAATACTTTCAACATGGTTGGAACACTCAAAAATAATTTCTCCGCTAATTTCTGTGTTGTCATTGTCTGCCATGGACGCAGATTAAAAAATACCTTTAATGTCTCATTTACTCTATCTCTTGGATCATAATTTCCTACTTGCAGATTTTCATCTGATAATATTTTCTGTATTTCTTCTTTTTGATTTTCATTTGCTTCTAGCCAAATTCCAACTCGTGGTTTCCGCTGTATTTCTCCAAGCTTATTTTATAATAGGAAGTCACTCAATTCATTTAAGCGATTTCTAACTGACTTCTCAGACAATCCGATTTCTTTGGCAATCTTTCCGGTTGCAATGATCTCGCCATCTGAAATACAATCAAAAATCTGTTTCATATAAAATTTATCTTTTGAACGTTTCATATTGTTTATCCTTTCAAATTTAATGACTTTCTTTTTTGCACCTCCTGTTGTTTAACTTGAATTTAGTATAGCACGAAACGATTCTGCCAACTTATCAAGAACAGGCTTTTTAATGTGGTACATTTTATCTGATACAAAAAGAAATCCTGTAAAAATTCTTTTTTGAAATATGGTAATTTTTAATTAAAAAAGAAGAACTTCTGTTTATTTTCTAGTTCTCCTTTTGTGTAAAATATAAAGGGCAGAATTCTATCTTCTACCCCTTATATTTTTATATCATTATTTCACATGTCCTTACTAACAATAAAGACAATCCCTATTGGTATCTTCACTTTTCCTGTTGTAATTTTATCATCAAAAAATAAGTCTTTTTCATAAAGTTGAATACTATAGCTTTGATAAAAAATACATGCTTTGATATTTTTCTTATATCCATTTTTCACATTGACATATTGTGAGGCAGAAATAAGTACTTTATTTTTTGGATGAATATTTTCTTCAACAACTTTTTTTAAAATCCTCAGATTTTTATTATTATAATCTTTATTTACTTGGTATTCTATTGATAATTTTTCACGAAATTGCATGCCACCTTTCGGTGCCTCATACCAAGATGAATAACTTGGTTCTTGTAGTTCCTTTTTTTCATCTTTAGCTTTAATATAATATTCTCCAAATCCAATATCTACAACGTTTGATTTATCCGTTATTCTTTTATTTCCTATGATTTTTTTATCCAATGGAATATATTTAATGCTTTCAACATTTGATACATCTTTTATATAGAAGGATAATAAGCTATTTTCCATATCTTTTGATTTTTTATCATTCGCAAATACATTTTCTGTCTTTCCACTTAATATCAACATACCTAATAAACATATAATTACAACTACATATTTTTTTATCTTGTTTTCTTTTATCATGATTTTTTCATATCCAATCGTATGTTATCAAGCAGAAAATATCTCAAATAAATTCTCTGCTTGATTAAAATCCTTTTATTATCTATTTTTTATAAACCTTCTAATATTTTCCTCACATCTATATCCTAAAACACAAAATAATAATGCTTGTATTCCTCTTCCTACTGCATTATTAATGTCTGGAGTTAGAACAATAAAAAATAAAATAAGATAACCAATTCCTATAATTAAATATCTATTATTTTTTTTATTTTTCAATTCATTTCACCTACCTAAAACAAAACAAATACAATTAATCTTGCTCCTATTCCAGCAAATGTTTTTGGAATTCCTACTTTTTGTAATGCATGCTGAATTGCGTCTGTAATTGTCCCCTCTTCCATAACCATTACTCACATTGATATTATCTTCCTTTAATGAAAAAATCCCGAAACCCGCATAAATGCGTGGTTTCGAGACTTTTAACCGAAAGCGATAGACGGGGCTCGAACCCGCGGTCTCGACCTTGGCAAGGTCGCGCGTTACCAACTACGCCACTATCGCATATAATGACTGTTCCTTTTTCAGAACAGTCATTATTTTACCTTATTTATAGTTTATTGTCAATCATTTTTTAGTGAATATTATTTCACCGGGCAAGCCGCTCCGACATATTCCATCCTGTTTTCCTTCACGCTCGTAATATCCGCATGTTCTCCACAGACACGACAATTCTTATTCTTCGATGGAAATTTAACTACTCTTGTATTCATCGTTAATCCATCCATCACAAGCATCTTGCCTGTCAGCAATTCCCCGATTCCTAACAGATACTTGATCGCTTCTAATGCCTGAATACATCCTATGATTCCTGCGACTGCACCGATAATTCCTGCCTGACTGCAGTTTGGCACAGAACCGCTTTCTGGTATCTCCTCAAAGATACATCTGTAACATGGCTGGTCTTCTTCTGGAACATAGGTCATAACCTGACCCTGGAACTGTAAGATTCCTGCATGACAAAATGGTTTCTTTAACAACACACATGTATCATTGATCAAGAACTTTGTCTCAAAGTTATCCACAGCATCAATAATAAAATCGTATTCTTTGAACAATTCTTCTGCGTTATCCGCATATAAATATTCTGGATAGGTGTTTACCTTGATATGCTCATTTAATTCAAGTATTGATTTCTTTGCTGATTCTGCCTTATTTGTTCCTTCTCTTTTGCTTGTGTGAATGATCTGTCTCTGTAAGTTTGACACGCTGACATCATCTGCATCCACAATTCCGATCGTTCCAACGCCTGCTCCTGCAAGATATAAAGCCGCTGGTGCACCTAAGCCGCCAGCTCCGATGATCAGAACTTTTGATTTCTTTAATTTCTTTTGTCCGTCACTTCCTACCTGTGGCAGGATGATCTGACGATCATATCGTTTAACCTCGTCTGGTGTTAATTCTTCTGTAGACGAAAACAGATGCAGTCCGTCCTTTGAAACGTCCTGCATCTGTTCTTTTTGGGATGTCACATGTAATAACCATTCTCGGTAACCGCCGGATAAGTTCAAAGCTTCATACCCTTCTTGTCTTAACTGTTCGGCAATTGGGGCGCTTTTCTCTCCATAGTTGCAATATACGATCAGTCTCTTATCCTTTGGAAGTTCCTCGATGTGAGAGAAATCACCAGCCCATTCGTAAGCCTTCGGTATATGTCCATGCTGGTATGCGATCTCACCTCTTACATCTAGATAGATATAATCATCATCGGACAGTAATTCTACTTGCTGTACCGTGATATCCATATTCTTTCCTCTTAATCTTAATCCTATTCTTCAGCAAATAATGCTGTAGATAAGTATCTGTCTCCTGAATCTGGAAGTAATGCTACAATTGTCTTTCCTTTGTTCTCTGGTCTCTCTGCAAGGATCGTAGCTGCTTTTAATGCTGCTCCTGAAGAAATACCAACTAAGATTCCTTCGCTGTGTGCGAATGCTCTTCCTTCTGTAAATGCATCTTCATTCTCGATTGTGATAACTTCATCATAAATCTTTGTATTCAGTGTGTCAGGTACGAATCCAGCACCGATTCCCTGAATCTTATGTGCTCCAGCTGTTCCTTTTGATAATACTGGAGATGTTGCAGGTTCAACTGCTACTATTTTAACATCTGGGTTCTGTTCTTTCAAGTATTCACCAACACCTGTTAATGTTCCTCCTGTACCAACACCTGCTACGAAGATGTCTACTTTACCGTCTGTCTGATCCCAGATCTCTGGTCCTGTTGTTGCTTTGTGTACAGCTGGGTTTGCTGGGTTTACGAACTGTCCTAAGATGACTGCTCCGTCAATCTCTTTTGCGAGTTCATCGGCTTTGGCGATAGCACCTTTCATTCCTTTGGCACCTTCTGTTAATACTAATTCAGCACCATAGGCTTTTAATAAGTTTCTTCTTTCAACGCTCATTGTGTCAGGCAGTGTAAGGATCGCTCTGTATCCTTTTGCTGTTGCAACTGCTGCAAGACCGATTCCTGTGTTACCACTTGTTGGTTCGATGATCGTTGATCCTGGTTTTAACTGACCTTTCTTCTCTGCATCTTCGATCATTGCCAATGCGATACGGTCTTTGACAGATCCTGCTGGATTTAAGTACTCAAGTTTTGTAAGGATCGTTGCGTCTTTCACTCCTGCTTTGTCTGCATATCTATCTGCTTTAAGAAGTGGTGTTCCTCCGATTAATTCTAATGCACTTGCTGTAATCTTACTCATAATTCTAAACCTCCATAAAAAGTTGTTGTTTTTATTCCGTTTTATTTCCTATTTTTCTACTAGGTTTTCTATGTTTTAGATTATACAACCACATATCTTTATTGTCAACATCTTTTGCATTATTTCTGTTATAGGTTTTTCTTTTGATTTGCTATAAGTTCTCTTTATATTTTTATCCACAGATTCTTATGATCTGGAGATCAAATGTTCTTGCAGAAACACTCCAATTCCATCGTGATCATTGTCTTTGGTAATATGATCTGCAACACTTTTTGTTTTTTCACTTCCATTTGCCATGACGACTCCGACTCCTGCATGCAAGGTCATATCATAATCATTATCTGCATCTCCAAATGTGCAGAGATTTTCCATCGTAAATCCATGCATCTCCATCAGTTTTTGTAATCCAAAGGATTTTGAGATTCTAGGATCCATAAATTCAAACAGGTGTTGCGTCGTTTGAAGACTTGCACATTTGAAACGTTCATTTTTAAAGGTTTTTGCTCTCTCAATAACTGCCGGCATAGTTTCTGGTTTGCAAACAATAAGAAGTTTTAAACGATCTTCTTTTAAATACTCGTCAAAATCAATGACTTCATATGGAAGCTGATCACCTTTAGATAAAATTTTAATAAGTTCATCTTCTTTCGGAGTATACAAAACTCCATCCCCATGAATTGCAAAATTCACATCCATATCTTTATAATGCTCCATGATATTTGCGATCAGGTTTCCTGGAAGGGCAAAATTTTCTTCATAATAATCGGTTTTGTAATCATAAATCTCACCTCCGTTGCTTCCAACGACCATATCAACAAGCCCGCCAATTCCCCATTTTCCAAACAACCTTTTTACACTTGGAACATCTCTTCCTGTTGATATTCCAAACAAGATTCCTTGTTCTCGAACTTTCTTTATCGCATCAATTGTTTTGGTGGTAACGATTCCCTTGCTATTTAACAGTGTTCCATCAATATCACACATTATAACTTTTATATTCTTCATAACGTTTCTCCCTTGATTTTGTTCATAAATATTATTTTCTACCAATTTAACATATTCTTTCAAACTAAATAAGTCCCAGAACAAAACTTTACGCTTTTTCTGAGACTTATGAATTTTATATATTTAGAAATCAGATAACAATTATTTTAATTGTAACATCGCACCTCCAAATTTTTGAATCTTCTGCATCATTTTTCAAATCACTCCTTTTCAAAAGTTTATTCACCTCGTACTTCTGCAAATACCTCTTCCAGTTCATTTAATAAATCTTTGACATTCTCAATTCCGACAGACATTCTTAACACACAATCCGTGATCCCGTTTTGTTTGCGGATATGTTCTGGAACGTCTGCGTGTGTCTGTGTCATTGGATATGTGATCAGTGTTTCCACCCCACCAAGACTTTCTGCGTATTTGATCATTCTTACTTTTTCAAGGATATTGATCGCATATTCTTTCTTCGTAAGTTCAAATGTAAGCATTGCACCAAATCCTCTTGCCTGCTTTTTCATAATCTCGTATCCCGGATGTTCTTTGAATCCTGGATAAACAACTTTCTTTACGATATCCTGTTCTTTTAACCATTTTGCGATCTCGATCGCATTTTCCTGTGCACGGTCCATGCGGACTCCTAAAGTTTTGATCCCTCTCTGGATCAGGAAACAGTCAAATGGTGCTAATCCGGCTCCTGTTGTCTTGATCAGGAAGCGAAATCTTTCACTGATATCTTCTCTGTTTGTAACTAAGAATCCAGCCAGTGTATCGTTGTGGCCTCCAAGGTATTTTGTTCCGCTGTGTACAACAATATCTGCTCCGAGATTTAATGGATTCTGGAAATATGGAGATAAAAATGTATTGTCAACGATCAGAAGAATGTTATGTTTCTTTGTGATCTCAGCTAATGCTTTGATATCTGTGACGTTCATCATTGGGTTGGTTGGTGTCTCGATATAAACTGCTTTTGTGTTTTCTCTGATATATGCTGCAACATTTTCCTTGTGGCAGTCTACACTGGAAAATTCGATTCCGTTTTTCTCAGATACATGATTAAATAGACGGATGCTGCCGCCATATAAATCTGCATCCACGATCAGATGATCGCCCGGTTTGAATAATTCCATCATCAATGTGATCGCTGCCATTCCTGATGAAAATGCCAATGCATCGATTCCATTTTCCAAAGAAGCAACTGTCTTCTCCAGATGTTCTCTCGTTGGATTCTGCAGGCGGCTGTAATCATAACCTGTACTTTGTCCGACTCCTGGATGTGCGTATGTTGCTGACTGATAGATTGGGTAACTGATCGCACCATAGTGGTTGATCGAATTTTCTTCCTCTTCTAAATGAATACATTTTGTCTCTATTTCTCTTGCCATATATATCTCCTGTCTCATCCTATGTTTTATTCTATCTCAAATTAGTTCTATCCAAAAAAATGTAAGAACAGCATATAACTCACTGTTCCAAGTAAAATGCTGATCAGCGTATTATGTTTCCATCTATAGCTGACTGCGGTAATTGCCGCTGCGATCAGTTTCCATAAACCATCTGCCATAAAGTCATCCCCGACATCTTTCAGGCAATACACGATCAGTACTGCCATGATCGAAGATGGCAACACCATTCCTAATCGTTTGATCTGATCTGGAAGCTCTTTTCCTTCCTGAAATACAAGAAAAGGGAGGGATCGAAGTCCAAATGTGATCACGGCAGAAACGAAAATCGCGATCAATGCCATTTTTGTGTTCATTATTTTGCCCTTTCTGTATAAATTTCCTGTTGTTCACTATTCCAGAAGATTAAAACTCCTGAAACGATCACCAATGCTGGCAGCATAAATGCGGTCTGTCCAAAGATCAGTAATGCGATCACTGCGATCAGAATTCCTGTGATTGCTGGAAAATGCTTGTCCGCTTTCTCCCATTGATCGATAAAAATGATGATAAATAATGCAGTCATGCAAAAATCGATTCCATTGAGTTCAAACGGGATCAGCTGCCCGATCAGTCCGCCCATCACTGCTCCAAACATCCAGTAACATCTGCTGAAGAATGCAACGAGAAACATCTCTTTTCTGCTGTCTTCATCTTTGTCTTCGATCGTGCAGTTTACTGCATATGTTTCATCTGTCATCGTATGGATCATATAAAGTTTCTTTCTTCCCATCTTACGGAATGTCTCCAAAAATGAAAGGCTGTAGAAACTCTGTCTGCTGTTCATCAACAAAGCTGTCACTGCGATCGTGACGATGGATGCCCCACTGCTTAAAAATGTAATCAGGACAAACTGAAAAGCTCCTGTATACACGGTAAGGCTTGTAAGAAGCGAATAATACCACGCAAATCCTGCATTCTCCATCATCATTCCATATGCCATACTGACAAATATATAGCTGCACATGATCGGTATGGATTTCATAAATGCTTGTTTTGTTACACTTTTTACGCCTTGCATAAATCCTTCACTACTTCCCCTGCGATGATCAGTCCTGCGACAGATGGTACAAATGCTGTACTGCCTGGAATCGCTCTTTTTTCTGTACATTTGTGCTGTGCTCCTGGAGGGCAGATACAGTTTGTTCTGCAGCTGTTTGCCATATCATCTTTTGGTTTGATCGGCATTTCTTCTGAATATACAACTTTTAATTTCTTAACTCTTCTCTTCTTTAACTCTCTTCGCATAACCTTTGCAAGAGGACATACTTTTGTCTTATAGATATCTGCCACTTTAAACTGGCTTGGATCTAATTTATTTCCAGCTCCCATACTGCTGATGATCGGTACATTCTTTTCCTTTGCTGCCATAACTAATGAGATCTTTGCTGTCACTGTGTCAACGGCATCAACGATGTAGTCATATTCCTCAAATGGAAATTCATCGGCATTCTCTGGTAAGAAGAAACATTTATGAACGTTGACTTTCGCATCTGGGTTGATCTCTAAAATACGGTCTCTCATCACTTCTACTTTGTATTTTCCGATTGTTTTTCTTGTTGCGATGATCTGGCGGTTTAGGTTTGTTAAGCAGACTTTATCATCGTCAACAAGGTCGAATTCACCGACACCGCTTCGTACTAAGGCTTCGCATACATATCCACCAACACCACCGATTCCAAAGACAGCAACTCTGCTGCCAGCTAATTTATCGAGTGCTTCTTTTCCAAGTAATAGTTCTGTTCTTGAAAACTGATTTAACATTTCTTTCTCCTTTTATTTAGAATAAAAAAGCGGATGCTTAGCATTTCTATTCTTGTTATGCTGCGCTTCCGCTGGTATTTTTGTATTTCCTACTATTTCTATTGGTTTTATTATATGCAAACGATGATTGGATGTCAAGACTGGTGTTGTTATTTTTATGTGTCAACAAACGATTGTTAAACTCCTTACAAATTCAACATTTTGTAGATTTCTTCTTTCTCTGCCTCTGGATTCTCTTTTATTAATGTATAAATAGGTTCAATTACTATCGTATCTTCTTCTGATTCTTCTGCAATCTGTGGCAAAGTTTTATTTTTCAAAATTTTCTTTTGAACTAATGAAATTAATTTTAATATTTCTCCTTCCTTACGTCCAATCCTCTGTGCACTTTGTATCTGACTTGCTCTGTCACTCTCTGCCATCTCTTCTCTCAGATACAAATATCTTTCCCTCTCATCCTGACTGATCTTTATCATCTCTTCCAGCGCCCTTTCCATATACTTATTACCTTTTGATTCCTGTTCCAATTCTTCCCATGTCTGTGCAGCTATCAACTTTGCCCATCGATATAATGGTTTTTTCTTTTGTTTCTCTTTTACGTACTTTAGTTTCTTCAATTCTATCATATGAAATTGAAATTTTCTACTATATATCTCTTTGGTTTTTTCATCCATCAGACTAAATTTATGGTAATAATTCGGACTTATCATTTGATTAAAATTTAAAATACCAACATGAATACATGGTGGAATTTCTCCATAAGGATGTCCTTTTTTTAATCCATCTGTAAACATTCGACAATTATAAAAAAGGCTTCTCTCTGTCCAATCATCTTGATAGGTGTTTTGCATTTCAATGTTAATCTTTCTGTTTTGATTTAAAATCAATTTGATGTCCAGAATTCCTTCTTTTTCTTCATCATTTTCTCCCAGTGTAAATGGATCTGTAATTTCAATTTTTTTGATTTCATATTCTTTTAAATCCAGCAATGCCATTAGAAATCCTTTTACAATTTTAGTATTTTTAAATATTTTTTGAAATGCATAATTGTTTGTTAGTTTTACTGTTATTTTTTCATCACTAATCGCTCTGATCTTTAATTGTTCATCATTGATTTTATTTTTTAGCTTTTCTGTCATATGTATCTCCTTATGTTTCTTTTATTTACATGGATTTATTTTACATTATTATACATTTATTTACAATATGTTTTTACATTTTATTCCATATATTTTAAATTCTTATTTGTAAAACAAAAATAAGGATATGAGTGTGAATTCACTTTCACGCTCATATCCTTATTTCTCGTAATCATTTCAAAAAATTCGATCATCTATGATAACATACTATCTCAGAAAAAAGCTGCTGATATACCCATTCTTCCAAGATCCTTTGATAGCGATTTTACTGCTTGCTTCTAAATGCATTTTTTCTCCATCAAATTTATATTTATAGATACTATCATTACTTAGTATATACAAATAGTCCTCTTTTGTTTGACATTGAATTACATTATGCTTGAATTTATAAACTTTGCTTTCTCCTGTTTGTAGGTTTAACAATGAAATTGCTTTTCCCATTCCACTGGTTAGATCACAGTGTGTAACAAACAATTTATTTTTATACGGTAAAATTTGCTGTGGATTTATTTCTTTTAATTTGAGCTTGCTGATCTTGTCTTTTTTTAAATCCATCTGATACAAGATTTTATCTGTATTTCCTGAAGAAAAATAGAGATTTTTATCATCTGAATAGAAAAACACGGATTCATCTTCGCTGTGATTTACCTTTATTTCTTTTACCTTCTTTAATGTTTTCCGATCGATCTTCATTAAATAATTAATCGTTCCTTCTTCCTGATCGACCTGTTTTTCTACATAAACATAATTCCCTGCACAATGTAAATATCCAAACATTCCAACAGATTCTTCATATCGCTGTATCTTCCCCGTCTCTTCGTTATATTTTGTCAGAGTCGATACACCGTTTATCCAGTTTGTTGTATAGATATCACCATCCTTCTCATCAAAAGCAAAAAGTCCCGGCCGTCCTATTTTATATAACTTTATTTTTTGTGTATTATGATCAAGCTCCATTACTTCTTCTCGCTCATTTACATATGGAACTCCTTTTGGGATCATATACACTTTATCATTCACTGTCTTTGGAATATCATACTGACTCGCAATATTTCCGATCTTCAACTTCTTTTGTCCTGTTTTTTGAAGTTCGTCATTATAATATAAAATATTGCTTTTATCTTTATTCCCTATTGAGATAATGACTCCAAGTTGATAGGAATTATTTTGTTCTGGTTTGTAAAAATATATGACAGCCGATACAATGATTAGAATACTTATTAGAATTATGCTTCGTTTTTTCTTCATATCAAATTTCTCCTATTTTTCATATATCTTATAGGTCTTACTTGTAGCTACTAATTCTGTTGGATGAATTGCATCTCCAAAAGCATCTGTATTTAAATCTATTTTGTATAAATCCTTATACCCTGCCCAAACTAACTGTGAACAATAAAATTTTTTGCGTGTCTTTACATCCAAATAATTATAATTATATGGCTTTCCTATCCTTTTTTTACACCAATCAGCAACCTTTTCATCATCTTCTTGTTCCGTTGATTTTACTGTTACTCCGTAACATGTCGTTTTTGTTTTATTCCAATCGTTTTTACCTTTTACAACTCCTTTAGATAACGATTCTATAACTGAAGTTTTTGTATAAATAATTGCTGCATGCCCTGTAGGAATTAGATCTTTATATTTATCTTTTGTAACTAAAATAACCCCCTTTCTTGTTGGATAAACTCCTGTTGGCCGTCTCTCTGCTTTTATATTCTCACTTCCATCATAACTCTTGTCTTGAAAAATTCTCTTACCTTCTATTTTGCTCTCAACCTCTTCTAATGTCTGTTGATCAAATATTGCTTCTCCATTATCTGCTTTAACTTGATAATTCATAAATATCATTGCTGTGCTCATTAATAATAATCCAAAAACTATTTTCTGTTTAATCTTAAACATATTTATTCCTCCTCATATCATACAAATCACTTTTCTATCTATTAGTTATATTTTTGTTAATATAAGAACCCATATAATACAATACTTTTTTAAGTAGTTTTTCTATGTATTATGAATTATGCATTAGCCTCATTTATCACAAAACATTATATGAACTTATTTTTAATGTTGGATATTAAAAATATTTTTATTACATTCTTGATTTCCCAACACTTTTACTGTAATATTTTAATATCCATGTGATACGACTATCTGTTACCAGATAGATGGCTCCACCCATTGTATGACATGGATTTTTCATATTCTTAAATCAACTAGCCTTGTTTTTTCTCATTGATTATATCAATTACAATACTCAAAACCAAATACAATAAAAATAGAACTATATCCTGCACTATAATTTCTTGTCTTGTATACGGAATATATTTTTGTGAGCTACTTAAAAAGGTAACAATTCCTAGAAATATTACCAATTGAATTATATTTTTACGAAATGTTTTTAATCGCAATTTTTTTTTCATCCTTTTGCTCCTTTCTCTTAACCAACAACATATCTTACTTTATTCATACTCATTACTGATTTATGAATTTTATAATATACTTTTATTCCTTTCTTTTTATAATAAGCTTTATGAACCGCCTTCTCTAAAGCTGAATATCCTCCATAGGATGATGCCAAGGAAACTGCTGAAAGCCCCCATCCACATCCAGGTACTGCTGATATCATTAGAGAAATTGCTGTTGTTGCAACTTTTGTCTTTTTTAACCCCTCTTTATACAAATACTTTACTCCTGAATATTTTATATATCCACATTCAACTTCTGGATAGTAAGCGCTATTAGCTTTTCTAACTTTACTTCCCATGTTATCATTAGAATTACAAACCCTGCAAATTATTGCTATCGCTGCGGTTATTCTTTTAAACTTCTCATGACTATACCTCCTATATCATACAAATCATTAGTTACCGTTTCTAGTTACCATTTGCAATAATATAAGAATTCATATGATACGATGCTCTTTTATGAACACTGGCTCCACCCAATATATTACATGAACTCTTGCTATTATTTTTCTCCTCCTTTCCTTTATTATTTTGTATAATTTCCGACTACATGTATTGTACTGTCGGATTTATTTGTAACAAAAACACTGTATTCCCCTGTTTTTTTTATATTAAATGTCTTTTTTGCCATATCTGTTGTCTCTACATACATTCTTCCTATACTTTTTGCTACAATTCCTATACGTATTTTCTTTGTTGGAAACACACTTGCCTCTACAGTAATTTTACTTCCTGCATTTTTATGAAATGTTTTCGTTTTCTTTTCTGTTTTTAGTCCAACTTTCCAGTTTACATTAACTCTTGTAGCAAATGGTAATATTTCTTGATTTTCCTCTACTTCTTCCTTATATCCATTTTCTAACATCCAATTAGGTGAAAAAATAATATCTTGTTCATTTTCTTCTGCAGCTACTGGAATATTTAAATTAATTAAATATATTACACTAACAAGCACTATCATTAATACCTTTTTTACAAACATCTTTTCTCTCCTCTACTCTTCTTCCGTTATCACCATATAATGTCCACCCGCTATCGCTTTTTTCGCCCCTAGATTTTCTAAAAATACCCGATACCGTCCATCTTTTTTTACCTTTAAGTGGCTTACCAGATTTACCCCATTCTCTATATAAGTTTCCTCTCCATCCTCATCAATAATTCCAATTGCTATATGTGTTTCAGGGTGTTCTTCTTCAAACCCCATACAGGCAGCCACTTGAACACAAGTTCCCTTTTTTAAGTGTCCTTCTTTTGTCTCTATTCTCTCTTTCGGCTTGATCTTCCATGTAAATGGTTTTCCATCATTCTCTTTTAATCTTTCATTTTTTATCATGCACTTTTTGATTCTGGTTTTATCATACATTCTATACTTTGCTTTCTGATCCTTTATATCCCCTTCCGTTCCAACATTGATTTCCTCTCTTGTTTCATCTGCAATCTTATCGTATGCCTTTACAAATCCTATCCCTGAAGCAAATACCGTAGTTGCACTGAGTATGATCATTCCAAATAAGACACTTACAGAAATTCCTCTTCGCAACCTTCTTTGTTGTCGATAAGATTTCATTCGTTCCATTCGTAACTTTAATACTTCCTTACTCTCATATAACCCCGCTGTTGTATATCTTCCATATCTGATCTCTTCCATAGAAATATCTATGATCGTAGAAAAATATCCCTTTACATCTGGCAGATATTCACATACTGTCCTGTCACAGTATGTTTCTCCCCATTGATCTAATTGATAAAAAACATCCTTTAACGCAGGTTGAAACCAGTATATACAACAGATAATGTTCGCCAAGTGTTTCCAAATGAGATCATGATGTTTATAATGAATCAATTCATGTGTAAATATCATATTTAGCTGTTGCGGATCATAAATTCTTGACAGAATGATTCTTGGTTTCAAAACCCCATATAACATTGGTCCGCCTGCTTTTTCTAAGATCACTACTTGAATTTCTTTATGAACCCCTAACTTTTTTGATATGCTTTTTACCATACTTTGAATTTCATCTCCACATGGATCTGCATTTAAAATATCCTTCCTTATTGCTCTGTATTTCTCTAGAAATCTGATCGTAAAAATGATCGTTCCAACCAGCCAGATGATCATCAAAATTCCAATGACCCACTTGATCGGACCTGTAACTTCAAATACATAAGTACTCTTCTCAAATCCATTTGCATAGATCAACGTGATTGGTATGGCAAACATCAATAATACCATCTTCCATATCAGATAATTGATATCAATATATCCCTTGTGTTCTATCAAACGTCCTACAGCCTTCCAAAAAAGATATAAGATCGTTCCAAGCAGTGTACATAAGAATATTCCGCTAAATATTTTTATTATGATTATCATCAAAATCAAAGTCATCTAAGATCCCTCTTAACTCTTCCCCGTCTTCTTTTGTCAGTTTCTCTCCTAATGCACTTACTAATCGTTTTGCAGATCCGTCAAACCAACGATCTAAAACTTTCTCAGCTTGATATTTCCCATATGACTCTTCATTGATCAATGGCTGCACATATGCTTTTCTTCCTTTCTTGGTAACTTTGATATATCCCTTCTCTTCTAGCCGGAACAGATATCCGCGGATACTTGTTCTTTTATAATCTTTATTGAGCTTTTCTTTAACCATTTCTATCAGATCAAGAAAAGGAACTTCTCCTTGATAATTCCAAATGCATTGCATGATTCGTTCTTCTAGTCTGGTTAATTCTTCCATTTTCGTATTCCTCCTTTCTTTTATGTTCTATTTTTAGGTTACTTCTATTTTAACATTGTTTTGTACTTAACACAATATATTTATAGGTTTTTTCAATAATAAAAAAAATCGCTGAATCCATATAATTCATATGAACTCAGCGATTTATCTCTTTTTTCTTCTTTTAGTATACAAAAAATGGGAATCTCAGGCAACCTTGAGTATCTGTCTGATCACGCATCCAAAACCGTCAATGCCATCACCGCTCCAACAATACATAAGATTCCCACAACATCGATCATTCCAAAGGCCTGTCCAAGCACGGTTGCGGAAAGAATCGTTGCAACCAGCGGTTCCACGCATCCAAGCATACTTCCCTGAACTGGTCCTAACATAGAAATCCCATGGAGATAACAGGAAAACGCCACGATCGTTCCTAAGAATACAACTCCAATTGTCATTGCAACCGTCATGATATCCCAATGTCCTGGGACACTCCATACTTTTGTAAATGGAGTTACCAAAACTCCACCGACAAACATTCCCCATCCTGTTGTCTCTAAAGTACCAAATTCGTCTAATAATTTCTTTGGCTGCACGTTATAAACTGCAAAAGCAAAAGCGGATAACAATCCCCAGAATAATGCTGCATTGGTGATCACTAAGTTTTTTATACTTCCATGTGTTGCAAGCAAAAAGATTCCTACGATCACAGTTGCCAGTACAAGCACTTCTTCTTTCTTTGGAAATCTTTTTTCCACTAATACAAAGAACACCATAATTAAGATTGGTGCAGAATACTGAAGAACTGTCGCAGTTCCCGGATTTGACTCCTGAATGGCAAGGAAGTACGTCATCTGACACATAGCCATTCCAATCATCCCGAAGATCAGCTGATTGACCGCTGAATCTTTTCTTTTCCATACACGAAAAATTGAATTCCCTTTTCTCTGATACATAAGCAACAGCAGGCAGATTCCTGCTCCTAATAATCTGACTGTCACAAGCCACGTAGCCGTCAGATCTTTTGCATCAAATAAATATTTCCCCATCACACCGGACATGCCCCAGCAGCATCCTCCTGCAACTGTGAAGCAGATTCCTTTTAAACTTCGATTCATAAATACATTTCTCCTCGTATCTGTATTTTTATCTATTCTTCTGTGAGTAAATTATCAAATTCACATTTTTCAAATTCCTGAATGGAAATATTTTTCTTGTTTGGATTGGCGTATACAAAAGTCTTATCTACATTTTCTAGGTAATTTTGAATCTTATCATTTGTCGCACTGATGATTGCCTGGAATCCTAGATTCCTGATCAGGTCAATACAACTTGCAACTTTCTCTGCATCCATCTTAGAGAATGCTTCATCTAAGACAACCAGACGGATGCTTGGATTTCTTCGTACTTTTGGTGAAAGATGAATTCCATAGGCCTGTGCAAAACTTGCGAGTAATGCAACATATAATGGGTTCTGTCCTTCTCCACCAGAGTTTTTCTTGATCATCTTACTTAATCCGATCGTCAGTTTTTCATCACCATCCACAATCTGTTCCATATCAAAGGACAGATATGTACGATAATCAGAATATTTCTGCATATCACGTTTCGCATTCTCAAGTTCTTCACCGGTTGCACCTTCTGGCGGGATAAAGATCTCGATTAATTCATTCATCAGTTCCCCGTATTTATTCTCATGTTCCATAGAGAAGAGATTCATCTGGTCATCCATCGTTGTATTTAAGACAGATGGGTCGATATTCAGGGAATCATCCATAAACATTGGATAATATTTACCATCGGCTCCTGTATTTCTTGTGATCTTAAATTGATATTTGTCTTTCCCAAAGTCGAGTCCACTGATCATGCGGTTTAATTCATCCCTGCGCTGATAAGCTTCCCTGATCGCGCTTCGAATCTTGTATACAAAGTCATCTTTGAAATGTTCCATTGCTGTTTTGGCCTGTTTTGCTGCTTTTTCACGATACATTTCCATGTGATCAGATGATAATTCCTTATAAAGCTTGTCATACACATCATTATTCTCATCTACTGCTGAGAATGTGCGGTTCGGATATTCCCTTAAATATGCAGTTCTGACTTCCACAAGCTTTCGATATTCTTCTTCCTTCTTCGTTCCGGCATCATAGTATTTCCTTGCTGCACGTTTTTTGAGGCGTTCATAGTCTTCTGTGTCTGTCTTCTCGATCTCCTGTGCAAACTGCTGCTCGTACTCTCCATTTGCCGGCAATTCATTCTGTGCACGGATCAATGCTTCATTCTGGTCAATGATCTGCTGTCTGCATTCTTTTAATGCATTCTGTGTTGCCCAGATTGCTTCTTTCATTGCATTGATCTCTTGTTTGCAATCTTCCTGTTTTAACCTGTTCTGGTCTCTTTCCTCTTCCAGACCTTTTAAGGCACCTTCTCTTAATTTTGTCAGCTGATTTTCTAAATCTTCGTATTCTTCCTGACGTTCTTTCGCACGTTCCAGTGTTTCCTGCTGTTTTAAATATTCTTCGGCTGACTGTGGAAGATATTCATAGTCCAAAATAACGGCAGCACTTAAAACTTCTTTTTCTAATGGATCTTTTTTATCAAAGATCTTATCCTTTTCTTTCTCTAATTCTTTGATCCTGTGGCGTAAACTGTTGTCTCCAATGTAGGAATTTCTTGTGTACTGTTTTGGATCTAATCGTTTTAACTGGAAATTTTTATAAAGCATTCCATCTGGTGTGATACCAGTACGGCAATTTCTTAATTCATCGATCGTCTCACATTTGATCACACGCCCGATCAAGGATTCTATCAGCTTTTTCACATAAGACTGTTCTGCAAGAACTTCTTCTGACAATGCATTTTCCTCAACCTTCATGTCCTGCTTATCAATCTTTTGTGTGTCTGCAATCGAAATTCTCCAGTATTTCTTCTGATCCATATCACGATAGATTTCCATGGCATCCTTGACGTATTTTGGTTCCACGATCAGTGTTAATTTATTCGATCCTAAATATCCTTCGACCGCTTTATGCCATCTCTCATCTTTCATATCTAACAGATCGGCAAGCACATTTACCTTTACAAAATCACCACATTTTTCGCTTAATTTCGTCTGTAATTCATATCTTGCATCCAGAACTTCTTTTGGATACGCTTTGTTACCCTTTTTCAGTTCTTTCAACTCATCAGAAATGGATTTTTCCTGTTTCTTTAAGGTTCTTAGTGCAGACGCATTATCTTGTCGTTCTTCCTCAGTTTCTTTTCTTAAGATATCCAATGTATGTTTTAATCGGTTTAGATCATCTTCTGTGATATCTCCCTGTTCAAATTTCTCGATATCCCAGATTGCCTGATTTGGCGTAATATCGAGATCACACCATTTTTTTAAGTCTTTTGATGTCTGTTCCCAACGCTGTACGGAATGATTTAACTGTCCTAACAACTCCTGAACATCCTTTTTCCTTGTTGCGATCTGATCGTATCCACTTCCTGCGATCTGTGCTACCAATGCATCGTATTCTTTGGCGAGTTTCTCTAGTTTCTTCTCAAGAACTGTTTCATTCTCTTCCTGTGTCTTTAGATCTTTCTCTCCATCTTCAATCTTTTGCTGTAATAGATGAATATCTGTTTTTAATTTCAGGACATCCAGTTTGTTCATGCGGTACTGACAATAATCCTGTTCCTCTTTTTTGGTCTTGAATTTAACGAAACTTTCTTTGATCTCTTCTAAGCTCTTTGCTTCCTTTAATGTATCTTCGATTCTCTGACGCATTCTTCCATACTGCATCACGCTTTCCTGCATATCTTCAATATGAATGTCCTGCTCCATACAGATGTATTCTTTCACAAAATCTTCGAGCTTGATATTCATTTTAAATGGGATCGCGCGTTTAAACAGTCTTGGGAATTTCTCCATATCAAGACCGCCAAGATAGATGTCATACATCTGTTTTCTAAATCTCTCGTTGCTTGTTCCAAAATAGAAATCTTCTTTTTTGAAGTTTTTCTGCATATATTTGCGGAGTTCCGAAATTGTCATCGCATGTTCTTCCGTACGGTAAGCATTCTCTAAAATGCCACCTTTGTGCCAGAAAAATAATCTGGATGTATCATTTCTTGCTGTATCTACGTCAAATACAACTCCCAGACATTCTTTTTCGTCAGATTCTGTCTGTGTAAATTCAAGAACGATCGTTGTGGAGAAGTTTTTATTTCTCAAATAAGTAACTTCATCTTTCTCTCCAACCGCAACCATTCCTCGCAGGTATTCGATCAGATTTCGATCGGAATCGTCTGCTGCCGCCTTATTAAAGAATCCACGACCATCTGTATTCGCATATAAAACGATCTGCATCGCATCGATCACTGTTGACTTTCCACTTCCAGAATGTCCGGTAAAAAAATTGATTCCATCGTTGAAACTTAATATTTTCTGATCTATATAATGCCAATTATTCAGGCATATCTTCGATAATGCCAGAAATGGCTGCTTCGTCTTCGTCAAACTCACTGTCTACTTCCTCCTTGCTGAAACTTTCGATCAATCTGCGGATGTCATCTCCTAGTAACACGACATTCACGCATGGATAGATCATCATTCTTGTCTCGTCATTTAACTCTTCTAATACATCGAGTGGTTCGATGATCTGATATTTCTTTAATAATGCGATGGAACGACGCATCTCAGTGATGGATGGCAAGGTTCTCATCAGATGGAAATCATTGATCTTTTCATGGATTTCTCCTAATGATGTATACACACTTGTATTCGATGAAGCCTCTGCCATATGTTCATCGTATAATAATTTTAAGATCAGAAGATAAATGGTTGATAATCTGGAAATCTTCTCTCCGATCAAAGTTTCTCCTTCAATATAAAAGACTCCAAGATGCAGATTTTCTCTTAATTCGATTCCTGAAATCTTAAAATATTCTCTTAAAAATTCCTGATGCAGGTCAATGGTTCTAAATTCTTTATTGTATACAAGTCTTCCGCTCTTTTTATCATATTTTCTTTCTAATACAAATGTCTGTTTTAACAACGTACGGATCACTTTCGTGACCGCATTTTTTTCTTCGTCATTCAATTCTTCATAATACGGTATCATGATTTCGGTTTCCTCCTTACAAAAGTTAATGCCGGATAGCGGTAACTTCCATTATCGATCAATTTATCGTCTCTCTCGATCACTTTATATTTACTGTTTCTTCTCGTGCTGTAATCGTAGGCAAGGATTAATTTCTCAAAGGACTCTTCATCCCTGATATCAATATCCTTAACTTCCATATGGTCATCATGCATGTAAGCTTCAATGAAATCTTCAATCTCAGCCTGTTGGTATCTTGTATGAATCTTATTTAATCTTAAGACATCTTCTCTTGATAATTCTTCCTGCTGCTTTTCTTCTTCTACCTGACTTGCAAAATCTCTTCGTTTTCTCTTCTTATACAAAGACTTCTCTGAAAGCACTTCAAAATGAGAGAGATTCATACTCTGTCCGACCTTCTCAATCTTTTCCTCGCTGTCCTTAGAATCCCCGATCGTCTTTAACAGCTGGATCATCAGACCTCTTGTGTCGGATTCTCCATTCAGCATGTAATTCATACGTGTTACAGTTGCCCTGATATATTTGGAATGTTCTTTATCCATATTGGAAATTCGATGTTCTATGTCATCAAATCCACGCTCGATCGCATTAATGATACTTAAAACATCTTCGCCTTTTTCTTTATCTGCTTTCTTCTGTACCTGTTCCATCCATGGAATATCTTCTCTCATTTCTCTTAAGCATCGTTTGATATCATTTTTATATAGGTAGAAGTTATCATTTGTCTTTAAGATATGATATTTCTTCTCAACGATCTCCTCGACGTAACCTTCCAAATGTTCTGCCAGCACTTCTTCATATGATTTCTGTTTTAGCAGTCGGCTAAAGAAATGGTCCATGTTGTGTAACATATCCTGCAAGGCTTTATTTAATTTCTTTGTATTAACAAGCGCTGTTTTTAACATGGCTAAGTTCATCTTCTTATCATGCCAGAATGAAAACAGTGTTGCATATACATTCTGGATATAGATCTCTGTGTCATCCGTTGATGGGTTGACTAATTCTTCAAATGCTGTTAAAAATACGGCTGCGTAATCAGGAATGATGATATTGGTGGTTAATGTTGAGAAATCTTCGATCCTCTTTAACCAGCCTGTCTTGATCAGCCAGTTTAAGATCCTGTTTGGCGGTGTCTGGCTTGCATCATTTTCTGATTCAAATTCTTCAGGAGATAACCAGATCCGCTGGCTTTCGTTCCAGTCTTCTAATACCTGAAGGCATACTTCTTTACTTAAATAATAATTGTTATATTCATATTCTTCGTTGATCTTCAGCAAGGCTTCCATATAAAGTTCTCTGTTCATCGAACGAAATAAACTCCAGAATGAATCTGGGATATCATAGGCAAATTTCATAGGTAACTTCCTTCTTTGGTTGTACTTTATTCTCTGACTCTTTATTTTAACTGATTCGAATGACCTCGTAAAGTGATTTCCTATGAAATAATAATTGACACAAGTCCGAAATCGGACTATAATTATTATAATCTTGTAGTCCGATTTCGGACTTGATATAATTATTATAAGAAAGGAAGTCACTATGGAATCGAAACAAAATCGTGCCTTAAAGGAATTTGATTCTCTCTATAAGATGATCGATGATGTCTATCATGAGATCGCTCTTTCCATGCATCTTACAGATTCCGCATTTCTCATTTTATATTGTCTGTTAGAACTTGGAGATGGTTGCTCTCAGAAAGATATCTGCAAACTTTACTCCATCTCAAAACAAACGGTGAATTCTTCCGTAAAATCATTAGAAGATAAAGGAGTTTTGATCCGTAAAGCCGGCGTCGGAAGGGATATCCACTTATTTTTTACAGAGTTTGGACGAGAATTTTCTGAAAAACATATCGGTCCTGTCTTTGATATGGAAAATGCTACATTTGAATCTATGGAGCCTTCGGAGTGTGAACAGCTGCTTTCTCTTACGAGAAAATATGTTCAGATTTTAAAGAAAAATATGAAACAATATGTCTTAGAGGAAAAGGAGTTTTAGTTTATCATGAAGATTCAATTATCAGATCATTTCACTTACAAACGTCTGATCCGTTTTGTATTTCCATCGATCATTATGATGATCTGTACTTCGATGTACAGTATTATTGATGGATTATTTATTTCCAATTTTGCAGGAAAAACAGCATTTGCTGCGGTCAATCTGATCCTTCCTGTTGCGATGGGTGTTGGAGCGATCGGATTTATGATCGGTTCTGGTGGAAGTGCGATCGTTGCAAAAACGCTTGGTGAGGGCAAAAAAGAAAAAGCAAATGAATATTTTTCTATGCTGATCTTTACTGCTTTGATCGGAGCTACGATCCTGTCTATCTTTGGATTTATTTTTATAAGGCAGATCTGTATGGCACTTGGTGCGCGTGGACAGTTGCTTGAATATGCGTCTACTTATGGACGTATTATGTTTGTATCACAGCCAATGTTTATGATGCAGACGATCTTTTATAACTTCTTTATTACATCTGAGAAACCTTCTTACAGTCTTCGTATGTCTTTGATCTCTGGCGTGATCAATATTGTGTTTGACTATCTCTTTATCGGTGTCATGCATTATGGTGTTGCCGGGGCTGCGGTTGCAACTGCCATGGGTGAGTATGTTGGCGGGCTTGTACCGTTGATCTATTTTGCACGAAAGAATAACAGCAGCCGTCTTCGTCTTGTGAAACCTGTCTGGAGAAAAGATATTTTATTAAAAACCTGTTTAAATGGTTCTTCGGAATTTATGACAAATGCTTCTTCTTCCATTGTAAATATGCTTTATAATACACAGTTAATGCGCCTTGCTGGTGCAGATGGTGTTGCTGCTTATGGTGTGATCATGTATGCGAACTTTATCTTTGCTGCGATCTATCTTGGCTATTCTATGGGAAGCGCTCCGATCACCAGTTATAATTATGGGGCTGGAAATCATTCGGAATTGAAGAATATGTTGAAGAAGAGTTTGTCTTTAATTGCTGTAACTGGGGTTTGTCTGACTTTGATCTCTGAGTTTTTTGCCCATCCGCTGATCAATATCTTTGTTGGATATGATGCTGATCTGTTTGCTATGACGTTACATGGATTCCGGTTGTATGCATTTGTGTTTTTGATCAATGGATTTAATATCTGGGCTTCTTCGTTCTTTACAGCTTTGAATAATGGGGTTGTTTCTGGGATGATTGCATTCCTTCGAACTTTGTTGTTCCAGATTGGGTGTATTATGCTGCTGCCACTTGTGCTTGGATTGAATGGAATCTGGATGGGAGTTGTTGTGGCGGAGATGTTGACTTTAATTGTTACGATTTATTTTTTACGGAGTAGAAGGAAAGTTTATCACTACTAGATTTTGTAATAGTGTTTCATGTATGTTAAACGGTATTAGTTGATGATTTTTGTACTTATTAACAGAAGTTTAGATAAAATCTACAACACCGATTTGTTGGGATGTTTGAAAATTATCTTATCTTAATTTCTACGAAACCTTAAATTGCGAGAATTTTCAGCTATCGATTACCTAAATATATAAACCAATACAGTAAAACATACACATCACCTTAAATTTTCCAATCTTGTGAATTGTCCACTCTATATACTCGAAATCTACAGTTGGCCAACTACAAAATCAAAATTTCTCTTCAATTGTAGTAATATCCGCATTTTTTTCGTTATATGTCACCGTGCCCAAAACCACCAGAAGCATATTAATAACAATCACAGCCAACAATATAAATCCAATAACTTTCCATATTCTTTTACGCCGTCTATTCTTAAGCGCCAATTGTTCACTGATCTTCGCAAGTTGTTCTGATACTTCATTCTTATTGGTTTCTTCTTTTATTTCACTACCCAATAATTCACTCACGTTAATCTCTAATACATCCGCTAATTTTGATAACATATCTGCATCTGGTACGGATAATCCCTTTTCCCATTTGCTGATGGTTTGTCTTACTACGTGAATTTTGATTGCTAATTCTTCTTGTGTGTATCCTTTTGCTTTTCTTATTATTTTCAGATTCTCATTAAACATAATTATTGTCTCTCCTTATATTTTGATGTATTGAATTTACACCAAAATATGTCGTTGCGGCAAGCAACGTGGGTTAACATTATCCTTTTATCATCTCTAACAATTCTGGTATATCATTTTTTAATGTTTCAAAGACAATATTTAAATCAACATTTCCATAATCGTGTACAATACGATTTCTCAATCCATACATAGCATTCCATGGAATATATCCTCTTTTCTCTTTATACTCATCCGACAATTTCTTTGCATTTTCAGATAACTGAATCATTCGAAACAACATTGAATCCAGTAATATTTCATTTGCATTCAATTCTTCTATATCTACATCTTTCATATGTTGTACTATAAATTGCAAATCGTTTCGTATTTTTTGAATGTAATAACGATCATTCTTTACATTATCCATATATTTTTATCCCATCTTTTAATATTTCTTGTGTTAATTCTAAATTATCTTTTAATTGATTAATTTCTAAAACATCTACTTTTTTGTGTAGTGCTTCTCTAATTTCTTCGACTAATCCATAAAATTTTAGTCCTTTTACATTTGCTGAAATTAACAGATCCACATCACTGGTTGGCTTTGCTTTCGATTTAGCGTAAGATCCAAAAAGATAACAAAAATTTACATCATATTTTTGAAATACATTTCCGCATTTTTCAGTTATATATTCTATATCAATAATTCCATGTTCTTCGTCTATTGGATTTATTTCTGAAAGTTTTTCTAATATATATTTGTATTTCAAACTTCCTTGTTTTTTCTCATCATTCTCATATGATTTATAAGAACGTAAAGATATTCCTACCAAATCAGCAACTTGTTGTTGTGTCATCTTTTTTTCAGTTCTCATTTTTTTTAACTCACCCATCATAATTGCACCTCTTAATTTATAATAGTGCAATTTTTGCACTTTGTCAATTCGAAGGTGCAAAAATTGCACCATTATTTAAATTCTATAATAGGTATTTTTTTCTTAATAAATTTTTTTATTCTATGATCATGGCTGGCTTATCTGCATATTCATCGAGAAAAATCAATACTTTCTTGCCGTATAAAAGATTTAGATCACTGGATAACTTCCTTGTAACCTTTGCATTCCTTATAAATCTACTTTTGAAATTCCTTCCGCAAAACCTCTTTCGGTGCCTCAATCTCATTTGCCAATGTATGTTCCGTTAATTCTGACAAAATTTTTAATTTCTTATTGATCATCGGGCGCATGCAGTTTGGAACGTGTTCCTGATGGGCTCTGTGAATTGCCACACATTCTTTGCAATTTCCATGATATCTACAGGCTTTTTGACATGGGCAGTGGTCTTTGTCTGCATATTCTTTTCGAAATTCTGATGCGAATTCTTCTTGTAATCTTAAACCTTCTGCTCTGTTTCCTTTGTGGAATTCTTCCATTGCTGCGATTTCTTTTTCATTATATTCGATTTTCATATACTATACCTACTCCTTTATCCATATGGATTTTCTTTCAATTTGTATTATAATAGAATAAATGAAACGATGCCATGATAAATAAAAATATAATGAAACTGGAAAGAGATAATCTTAAAAATGAAACGAATTGATTTTGAAAATGGGTCTGTAACCCAAAATATCTTTGCAGCAGCACTTCCTATGCTTGTTGCTCAGATCTTAAACTTATTATATAACATTGTTGACCGTATTTATATCGCACGAATCCCACATATTGGAACAGCTGCACTTGGTGCTGTTGGACTGTGCTTTCCGCTGGTTGTGATCATTACTGCATTTGCTAACTTATTTGGAAGTGGTGGAGCTCCTTTATTTTCGATCAGCCGAGGGCAAAAGAGAAATAAACAGGCTGTCCATATCATGAATACATCATTTACTATGGTTTGTTTTAGTGCTGTCGTATTGATGATCATTGGACTTTTATTTGCACGCCCGCTTTTGGTATTATTCGGAGCTTCCAAGGATGCTCTCGTTTATGCTTTTCCATATATGATGATCTATCTGATCGGTACACTGCCATCTATGATCGCCATTGGAATGAATCCATTTATTAATGCACAAGGATATTCAACCATCGGAATGTTTTCTGTTGCGATCGGTGCCGTTGCCAACTTACTGCTTGACCCATTCTTTATTTTTGTATTAGGGTTTGGCGTTCGGGGTGCTGCGATCGCAACTGTGATCTCACAATGTCTTTCTGCTTCTTTTGTGTTATTTTTCCTTACAAAAAAAGCAGAATTAAAGGTACGTTTTCTTCATAAAAATGAGCTGTCAGAAAGTTTAGGATATGCAAAGAATATCATCAGCCTTGGAACTGCCGGATTTATCATGCAGTTAACTAACGGTCTGGTAAGTATTGTTTGCAACAATGTACTTTCTGTGACTGGCGGAGATATTTATATCTCTGTCATGACGATCGTATCAAGTGTACGACAACTTGTGGAAACCCCGATTTATGCCATGAATGAAGGCGGTTCTCCGATCTTAAGTTATAACTATGGTGCCAGACGTCCAGCTCGTGTAAGAAAGGCTATGATCGTTATGTCTGCTATGATCCTATGCTATACAGCCGTTATGTGGAGTATTATCATTTTTGCTCCTGGTACATTGATCCGTGTATTCAGTTCTGATCCTTCACTTGTAAAAGATTCCATTCCTGCATTGAATCAGTATTTTGCTGCTTTTATCTTTATGGATCTGCAGTATATTGGACAGACAGTATTTAAATCTCTAAACAAAAAGAAACATGCGATCTTTTTCTCATTGCTTCGTAAGGTATTTATTGTTATTCCATTAACTTATTTTATGCCTTATGTATTGCACATGGGAACTTCCGGAGTATTCCTTGCGGAACCTGTTTCTAATGTGATCGGTGGAAGCTTTTGCTTCATTACGATGCTTTGTACTGTGCTACCTGAACTTAGAAGAATGGATAACTGTGATTGATCTTTTTATGTTAAAATTTTCTCTCCAGTTCATCCATCTCTGCCATGATCTCCGCTTGCTGTTCATCAAACAAAAGCCCTCTATTATACTGGTAGTACTTATCACATCCATTTTCCTTGATAAACCAGACACTGTAATAATTAACATTCAGTTCTGTCACAAATACAACCATTTCCTGACTTTGTCCAAAGGCTTCTTCCATGAAGTCAAATGCATTGTCTAGTGCTTTGGTTGTATTCTCTATCTGCTGTTCTAATTTTGCTGGTTCTTTCTTGAATTCTTCTCTCACACGTTCAAATTCTGCTTCTGCTTCTAAATGTTCAGCTTTGCTGATCTGTTCGTATGACTCCAGAATCTTGATCACATCAAGCAGCATATGTTCCTGTGCTTTTCCAAGTTTCTCTGTCTTTTTCTTTTCGTCGAAATCCTCATGGATTTCTTTGACTACCTGACTTAATGTCTTGCCTGTTTTAAGTTGTTTCAGCCAGCCAAATAATTCCGTAACATAAGCATCCTGTCGATAAGATTCAGCAAACATTTCAGACAATTTTCCATTTAACAATCCGACAACACTTAATTTCTCATCAAATGCTGCGAATTTTAATCTGCCGATCGTTTCCTGATTCCACTGTCCTTTTAAAATACGCTCGATTCCATAGTCTTCTTTGTATTTCTTATATAATTCATAATAGTTAGCAAAGTCTTTGGCGATCTTCAGGTGCTGTAAGTACTGAAATACCACTTCTCTGTCAATATCTTTTCCAAGTTCTTCGTAAACTTTTAATAACTGAGACAGATCTTCCCATCCTCTGGCTGTAACAAACGCCTTTCCATCAACTGTTGTTTCCATACGATAGAAATATTCTTTACGGATTTCAAGATATGCAAGGATTGCTGGGTGGATTCCTGCCTGATATGCGTATTCTTTCCACACTTCATAGTCTGCTTCCACATCAATTTTCTTCATACGGTCCAAGGTAACTACGTCAAAATCTCTGACAGATTTATTGTATTCTGGTGGATTTCCTGCCGCTACGATGATCCAGCCATCTGGTACTTTCTGATTTCCGAACATCTTACACTGCAAAAACTGAAGCATTGTTGGTGCCAATGTCTCAGATACACAGTTGATCTCATCAATAAATAAAATACCTTCTTTATTTCCAGTCTGTTCAATCTTTTCATAAACAGATGCAATGATCTCACTCATCGTATATTCCGTAACAGAATATGTTTGTCCACTATATTCTTTTTCTCTGATAAATGGCAAACCGATCGCACTCTGTCTTGTGTGGTGCGTGATCGTATAAGCTACCAATCCAATCTCACATTCTCTTGCGATCTGTTCCATGATCTGTGTTTTTCCAATTCCTGGAGGGCCCATCAAAAGGATCGGACGCTGTCTGATGGATGGTATTTTATATTCTCCATAATTATCCTTTGTAAGATAAGCTTCAATGGAATCTTTGATTTCCTGTTTTGCTCTTTTAATATTCATGTTCTTCTTCTCCTTCATCAAGATCTTCGGCATCGACGATCAATTTAACTGCCCATGGCGGTACATCCACATCTTCGTATTCTTCCTGCATAAAAATAAATGCTGTCTGATATGGTGGTTTCTTCTTTGGATAGGTTCCTTTTCCATCTGTGAAATAGATCAATCCCTTCAGATGATAAAATTCACCCTGTTCGATCAGATGATTCACATATTCAAATGCTGGCCGGAAATCTGTCCCACCTTCTCCGATCAGTTCCAAATGTTCCATATATTCTTTTAATTCTTTTTCATCTGTGATCTTCTGGTCGTTTTGTACCATCTCATCACACTGAATGATATGAATATTTACCTTATGAAAAAAGCTCTCTGCTTCCGTTAACACACCATATGTTTCTTCCAGAAATTTCTTTACCAGATCACCAGAACATGACATTGATGTATCGATCACGATGGCAAAGTCTTCAACTTTCTTTACTTCCTTCCACTCCTGCGGCTCGATCAATGGCATATTTCCATACATAGAAAGCCCATAACTGTAAAATATATAGTCAAACGAATCTGGATCCACACTGACTTCTTCTCTTAAAACCGAAAATTTTCTTAAAAATTCACGATAATCATAACGGTCTCTGTTTTCTACCTGTACCTGTCCGATCAGATCCCCTGCTTGTTGTGACTCTTCACTGGAAAATGTCTCCATATCTGTTTCCGTTTTTTCACTGATATTCTTCCATTTATTTTCTACTTCCTGATGAAGATCTTGTTTGGGATCTTCTGGCCAATACTGGTGGTCATCTACTCGAAATTCCATCTGCAGTTCTTTTATTTTCTTCTCTTCTAATCCAAAAGAAACCAACTGTCGATAAATCCCCTCGGCTGTCAATACTTTGAGGTTCCTCTCAAGCTGCCCGTAAATGTCTTTGCGCAGCCTTGTTTGCACCATATGGATACATTTTAAATGCCAGTGATCAATAATTGATTCGACTGCGATATCACAAGAAATATTCCATAGAGTCTTATCTCTTCCTTTTCTTCTTGTCACATGATGTAAAATGCAGTGAAGCACCATATGAAGATATGCACGATTCATCCGGACTCTGTTTTGCCTGTACATGCCTCCTAAAGCCCCTGGATGATAAAACATACACATTCCATCCGTTCCAACACCATTTACAGAAGGATCGATCACATAAGCAAAACTGCTTAATGCCACATCTAAAAAACGCATATGGATATATAATTCATTTCTTGTCGTCGCAAGGATCTTTGTTCCAAGTTCACTGAGACGCTCATTGATATTTTCTTCCATTATTCATTTCCCTTTATCTTATCTATAATTCAAATGTTTTCTTTTTCTTTGGAAATCTCTTATGCTGTTCGTTCATCAAAATACTTAAAAGTTCTGTTTTCTGCTTTCTGGATGCCCAGTCGATCGCTGCTTCGATTCCTTCTTTACTGAAATAATTCTTCTCAGCCATCAAATTGATAAATGGCATCTGATCTTCTTCTTTTAAATAATTCATCATCTCACATTGGTTCTGCTTTACATAGCCCTCGTATTGCATCCATGCAAAATCTGATACCCCGTATGGCATTAACATACGCCCAACTAATATCTCCCATACAATATCCAGATCTTCCTGAACTGCTGCCACTGGAAAAATATCATCATATTTACGATAGTCGATCTCTCCTCGCAAAAAACTTTGGCGATATTGATATCCTGTTCCATGAAAATGTGTCTCCACAATTCTTGCTGGTGTATTTTCCACAGCCTCTTCATAATACTCTGGATAAAATAAACGACTTTGTTTTTCTTCTTCTTTATAACGGATATTTACCTGCAATGGAAAACGAGTATCTCTTACAACGTCCCTTAAAGCACTTTTTTTATTCTCATAAACATCATAGTAGATCTTTTGCAACTTGCATCCTGTAAAAATTCCTGCTCCTGTTCTTAAAAGAGAATCTGAAAACCCAAGTGTTGTCAGATTTACACATCCATAAAATGCATATTTCCCTATTTCCACAGTATCCGGTGGCAGATAAACTTCTTTTACTGCCTCCCCGCAAAACATCGGTTCATCTTCACTGCCCAAAAAGTCTTCGCCGATCATAATCTCTTTTGCTTCGTCTTCTTTTCGTTTATGTGCAGAAAATGCATAATCACCAATCTTCGTAACTCTTTTTCCATCAATTTCTGACGGAATCTCTACTTGATCTTCTTTGCTGAAACAACGAAGAACTTCGATTCCTCCATCTTTTGCATCTCTGTATTGTATCTTAAGCATCGTCTTTTCCTTCGCCTTTCTCCATGTATACACTATCCTTATTATAGCTGACTGACAGGAAATATCAAGAAGCGTAAAAAGGAATTTCCCATCTTCATAAAAATGTAATATAATGCAGAAAGATACGATGATTTTATACACTTGTGATGATATATAAAGGAGATTTTTATGGAACGACTGATCGTTTTAGGAACTGGAAATGCACAGGCAATTCATTGCTATAATACTTGTTATGCCATGCAAAAAGGTGAAGAATACTTCCTTGTCGATGCCGGCGGCGGAAATGGAATTCTATCTCAGCTTGACAAAGCTGGAATCCCTCTTGAAAGCATTCATAATATTTTTGTGACACATGCTCATAACGATCATATTTTAGGAATGGTCTGGATGATCCGTATGATCGCTACTTCTATGAACAAGGGAACTTATGATGGCACTCTGACAATCTACTGTCATGAAGAACTGGTTCATACGATCAAAACGCTGACAAAACTTACCGTTGGTAAGAAATTTTATAAGCATTTTGATGAACGTATTGTATTTCATGTCATTGCACATGGAGATACGATTCAGATTCTTGGAGATTCTTTTACATTCTTTGATATCGGCTCTACAAAAGAAAAACAGTTTGGTTTCACATCGGTTATGGAAAATGGATTAAGGGTATCCTTTCCTGGAGATGAACCTTATCGTGAATCTCTTTATGATTTTGTGAAAGATTCTGACTGGCTGCTTCATGAAGCATTTTGTGTGTATGGTGAGAGGGATATTTTTAAACCTTATGAAAAACACCATAGTACGGTAAAAGATGCCTGTGAATTAGCAGAACATCTAAAGATTCCAAATCTGGTTCTATGGCATACAGAAGATAAAAATATGCTGCATCGTCAAGAAAAATATATGAAGGAAGGCAAGCAGTATTATACTGGAACACTTTATATACCTGAAGATCTGGATGTATTGAAATTGTAATTTGGAAAGTTAATGATCAACCTTCCATCAAATGATAAATAATCGCAGCTACAACATCATAGGCATTTTCCTGCAAATGTATTCCGTCCACGGTATACTCTCTTGACAACTGCCCATCTTCTCCGATCAATTTATCAAATACATCAACATATTCAAAGTTATCTTCTTTACACAATCTTTGTATTTCTGTATTGATCTTTTGAATCTCTTCATTGGATTTTCCTTCTGCCCAGGACGGCATCAATCCAATCCTTTTGGTATATGCCGGATACATAGATTCAATATAAATCTTTGTATCTGGCAATTGCTGCCGAATCCTTCGTGCAAGTCTGATTAATCGTTCTGCTAACACTCTTGCTCCTGGATACAATGACATCAGGAAATCATTTGCACCACCTTGCATGATAATGATATCTGGTTTATATGGAAATACGTCATAAGCCAATCTTGCACCCATCTCTGCGATCGTATCCCCTGCAACTCCACTGTTAATGAACTGTGCATCTATATCTTTTAATTTTTCCATTGGGAAATAGTCGGTCAGGGAATCCCCAAACATAACAATTGTCCTCTTCTTCTCTTCCATTGTCTACTCCAATACTTTTTGTTTAAAATCCTCTTTTTGCTGCATGGAAATATTTAATCCCTTGATCATAAACTGATTAATAGAACCATATTCTTCTTTCATCGTTTTAAGTGCTGCATTTAAAAATTCTTCTTTTGCCACAAAATAGCCCTCTATTTTTTCGATTTTTTCGCGATGCAATCCTGCTAAATGAAGTTTCTTTTTTAATTTTTCTACTCTTGTGATCGCAGCTTTATTGGTCTTTAGATAATCTTCCATCACGTCATCTTCAGACACATCAAGCAAAAATAAAATGGTTGCTGATAACAATCCACAACGGTCTTTTCCTTCTGTACAATGCCATAAAACCGCACCATTTTTTGTATTCATAATCTCTCTGACTGCTTGTGAGATCTGCTTTCTGCAAAATTCTTCTTTGATCATCATCTTATAAATATCTGACATCTCTGGAAATTCTTCCATATGTAACATCTGTTTTCTTGTTTCCTGCTCCCGGCTGACTCCCACCATGCTTTCCATAAAAAATGGAATATTCTCATAAACAGCTCCCGCCACTTCCAGATCTGGCTCTTGTTCTACTTCCATTGGTGTTCTTAAATCCAGAATTTTCTGTAAATGATATTCTGTTTCCAGTAAAATCTTATCTTTCTGCGTAATCCTTGATAAACGGTTGCTGCGGATCAGCTGTTTATCTTTGATCACTGCACCTTCTGTCGTTTTTAATCCGCCAAGGTCTCTCGTATTATCTGCACCTTCCAGATAAATCTTCCCCATGTTACCGCCTCCATTTTTGTATGATCAGTTTTCCTTCTCTGGCTGTTCTTTCTCCAAGGATATTCCATCCATCATATAAGTTTTCTCATTTTTCTGATTCTCCAGATATTCTGTTCTGATCTGTGCTTTTGCTTCTTCATAGTCTCTCTTTAATTCTCTTGCAGAAAGCAGACGGCAGCCTTGTCCGCGGATAATGATCTGTTCCAATCCATCGGATGTTGCAACTGTTACATCGTATTTTCGTCCATGGGTATGAGCAAATTTTTCAATATACTGATCTGCTGTTTCTGCTTCTTTTGTGTAGACTACATGAATATTCATGTAATCTGTGATCTCTGTTTCATGTCCTTTCACACGATATGCATCAAACACAACGATCAGCTCCATGCCCTTCATTCCCTGATAATTACTCATCTCATCAAGTAATTTTCCTCTGGCTGCATCTACATTCGTATCTAATAATTCCTTCAGATCATCCCATGCGTAAATGATATTATATCCATCAACCAGCAGGTATTTCTTGGACATATCTCTTTTTACCGATGATTTTTCTGCAGATGTATGATAATCCTGTACAAGCCTTGCTGTTTTCTTCTTCTTCCATTTACTTTTATTATGCTGGTTTGCATAAAATGTTTGTTCAAGAATCCGATCGATTTCCTCTGTATCAATTGATTCTTCTTCAATATAAGCCCTTCGCTGTGTCAGTTCATCAAATTCCTCTTCCTCGATTTCTTTCGCAAGAACGCTCTCTAAATGCATATGTTCTGGTACCTCATTCCATGCGACATTATACCCGGCTCCATGGGAACAGAAAACAGATCCACATGGATTTTCAAGATCTCTATCTGGATCATATCCACTGGCTTCTATGATTTCTTCTTCATTATGGCAGATATCATATCCATTTAAGGTTGTAAATAATCTTCCCATACCTTTGGAATATGCTAATACTTCTTTTTGGTATCCTTGCATCGTAGAAACTGGTGCTATTCCTTGAAGCACTGACATCTCTCCTGTAGTATCTGGTGTATCAAACGTACCTTGCATCTTTTCAATATCTGTCATAGCTCTTCCGATCATCTGCTGTGGAACTTCCAGCCGGAACTTATAATATGGCTCTAATAAAACACTCTGTGCCATACGAAGCCCCTGTCTTACTGCACGGTATGTCGCCTGACGGAAATCTCCACCTTCTGTATGCTTCTGATGTGCCCGTCCTGCTGCCAGCGTGATCTTGACATCTGTGATCGGTGCTCCTGTTAAAACCCCTCTATGATCTCTTTCTAATAAATGTGTTATGATCAGTCTCTGCCAATTCTTATCCAATACATCTTCGCTGCACTGTGTGTCGATAACAACTCCACTTCCCCTCTCCAGCGGTTCCATCAACAAATGTACTTCTGCATAATGTCTTAACGGTTCAAAATGCCCAACACCTTCTACAACATCTGCTATCGTCTCTTTGTATACAATATTGCCCTGTCCAAATTCCACATCTACATCAAAGCGTTCTTTGATCAGACTCTTTAGGATCTCCAATTGAACCTCTCCCATGATCTGCACCTGAATCTCTTGTAATTCTTCATTCCAGATGATGTGAAGTTCTGGTTCTTCTTCTTCCAGCTGACGAAGTTTTGGAAGTATCACGCTTGCACTTGTCTCTTCTGGCAATATCATCTGGTAAGTAAGTACTGGCTCCAACACAGGTTCATATCCGCCCTGCTCTGCTCCAAGACACTGCCCAGGGATCGTATCTGAAAGTCCTGTAACCGCACAGATTCTTCCTGCCTGCAGTTCATTTACTGTCTCATACTTTTCTCCCGAATAGATACGGATCTGATTGATCTTTTCATCACTTTCTGTAATAACTGTTTTTACCTTTAAATTTCCACCTGTTACTTTCAAATGTGTCAGACGATTTCCATTTTCATCTCTTGTGATCTTAAATATACGTGCACCAAATTCCTCTGGATATTCTCTTTCTTCTGTATAAAATGCAAGATCACTCAGAAATTCATTGACTCCTTGAAGTTTTAACGCTGATCCAAAAAAGCATGGGAAAATCTTACGTTCTGCGATCATTTCCCGGATCTTGGATTCCGTGATCTCACCTGATTCCAGATAATGATCCAGTAACGCCTCATCTTCCATAGCGATCATCTCATAAAACTCATCACTGCCCTTTTCTCCAAAATCAATACATCCGCTGCTTAAACGTTCCTGTAATTCTTTCAATAATTGATCTTTTTGTGTCCCGTCCTGATCCATCTTGTTAATAAATAAAAATGTTGGGATCTTATATCTCTCAAGCAGACTCCATAATGTCAAAGTATGGCCCTGCACACCATCTGCTCCGCTGATCACAAGAACCGCATAATCAAGCACTTGCAGGGTTCTTTCCATCTCCGCAGAAAAATCCACATGTCCTGGTGTGTCAAGCAAAGTAAGATCCATCTCATTCATTGAAACCTCTGCCTGCTTGGAAAAAATGGTAATTCCTCTGGACCGTTCTAGTTCATAAGTATCTAAAAATGCATCTCCATTATCCACACGTCCGATTTTTCTCAAATTCCCTGCAGTATATAAAATTGCCTCTGATAGTGTTGTCTTCCCGGCATCTACATGAGCCAGAATACCAGTTACTATGTGCTTTTTATTCTTCATAAATTTCTTTTTCCTTTTTTCGTATTCACTGTAAATAAGTATAACACATATCCTGTTTTCATGTTAACCGAATACATCCATAAGATTATTTGACAAATTTTTCTTCTATGTTATAATCAAAAATTAGTGCTCTTCTTTCCATGTATACCAGAATCTGGTATAATGAAAGTTAATAAAGAGACGGCATACAAACCACAAGGCATACGAAAGGAGTTTCTTATGAGAGATGCTTTACGGGATGAAATGATCAAGAAAATATGCGTCAGAGATACAGATAATATATTAGATGTCGGTTGCGGTGATGGTACTTTTTTACATGAACTGACACGCTGGAAGGATGTTGAAGGATATGGTATCGATGAATCTGAGGATAAGATTCTTATCGCAAAGCAAACTTGGCCAGAACTTCATTTTGAGACAGGTTACAGTGATTTTCTTTCTTTTGATGATAACAGCTTTCGTGTGATCACTGTATGTGACGATTTCCACACCTTTAAAGATCCACAGAAGTTTGTTAATGAAGCATTTCGTGTCTTAGTTCCTGGCGGAAGACTTTATATTGGAGAATCTGCACTTCCTGAGGCATTGCGAATTGTTTCTAATATTCCTTCCTATCTGACTTCTGGTGATGATCGCAGACATTCTACTTATGAGACTTTAGAATATTTTAAAAATGCAGGGCTTACCAAATTCCGTGTATATAAAAAGAAACGTTTACTTCTTATCTCTGCAAAGAAACCATTAGAATAAATTCCAGAACTTAAAATGGAGCTGATACGATCTGTATCAGCTCCGTTCTTCTTATACTTTAAACAACCATCCAAGATATTTATCTTTTGTTATTTTTCTGATCGTTTTTTTCCCTAAAAGTTTCTCCATCTTTTTTCTTGCTGTATTGTTGATCCTTACCTTGTCATCTTTTGTTACGCATAGATCTGGGAACATGACACACCACCAGTTGTGCCCTTTTGCTGCCCCCAGATCGATTCTTACTGCATCGTAAATACCTTCTGGAAATGTATATTGGCCATAGTTTTTCTCTGGAAATTTTTCTTGTACAAAATGTACGTTTACCTTTTGTTTCACTCCCTCTTTCTTTAATATTTCCTGTGCTGTATTTTTTATTCTGTTTTTTTGCATTTTTAAGATTTTAAATGCTTCTTCCTTCGTTTTTGCTTCACTCAATTCTGGACTGATCTGATCGATCACGGCATCTCTTACTTTCAATTTATATGTCTGATCCATCCTGCTGTTACTATTAGCTCTCACATGAAATCGAATCAGATTGCTTTTCAGATTTTGCTGTATTATGTTATTGGATTTTCTTTGTCCTGCCACAAAAATCATACATGCTATGGCCAGAAACAGAATCCCTTTGATCATGTTTTTTCTACTCATATTCAGAGGATGTCCTGTTTTTTTCTTTTTATACACAACCTCTTTCTAATTGTCTGAAAATTTATACAATATCAATAACATTTTCTTAAAATTCAGGGTTGACGAATCTGACCAGTTATAGTAACCTAATATCCATGAGGTCATATGACTGACGGAGCACGTGGAATCAACCACATGGGAGTATGATCATTAATCGCCGGCCGTCTGGGCAATCTTGTCTGGACGTGCGGCGTTTTTTAGTTTGTTACTACATTTTTGACAGAAAAAATATCTGTCAGCCCTAAAAAATCACTCAATTTTTCTCTTTTTAAATTTTTCACTTGACACGCTCCACTGTCCAGATTTTCACTAAAAGATAAAAAAGAATCCTGATCGTTCAGGATTCTTTTTTAATCTACATCTCATAAATAACACATTCATACGGTTTCATTTTTAACGTATTTCCAATGACAGTTGTCTGTTCATAATTCACAAATACAACATTTTCATAGTCTTCTGATAATTCAATATCTTTTTCCTTAGAACTAAAGTTACAGATCAATACCAGTTTCTGACATCCATAAGACCTGCTATATGAAAAAATATGATCTTCTTTTTCATACATTGGTCTGAAATCACCATATGTTAGTATCTCATTATATTCTTCTGATTTATAAAATGCGATCAATCGCTTGTAAAAATTCAGGATTGATCCATATTCTTTTTCTTCTTCTGCGACATTCACCACTTTATAGTTTTCATTAACTGGCATCCAAGGTTTCCCTTTTGAAAATCCCGCATTTTCTTCCGAACTCCATTGCATTGGTGTTCTCGCATTATCTCTGCTGTGATGTCTTGCGATCTCCAATGCCTGTTCTTTGGACATTCCTGCCTTCAATGCGATCTGATACTGATTGATCGTTTCCAGATCATTAAATTCATCATATTTCCATTGACGATTGCTCATCCCGATCTCTTGCCCCTGATATAGGAAAGGCAGACCTCTCTCACAGAAAATGATCGTTGCAAGTGCTGATAAGCTGTAAAATCCATAATCTTCTTCTGGGATAAACAGACTTGCCCCTCTTGGCTGATCATGGTTCTCAATGATATTCGCTTCAAACCCTGCCTTGGCAACAATCTCTTGATTATGAAAAGTTTCCTCTCTCCATTCATCAAATGGCTGTGGCCAGTCATAGTTCATATAATTTTTGCCTTTCCGATAGGCATGACATGGTTCAAATGCAAAAATCGTAGAAAAATATCCATCTTCACCGATAAATCGTGGAAGAATATCTTCTTTTACAAACATAGCCTCCCCAACGGTCAGTGCATCATATGGTTCAAAGCAACGATGCTTCATCTCCATCAAGAAATCTCCGATTCCTTCGACTTTTCCTGTGATCTTATATACATCTGCGAGTCCATCTGGACCGTCTGGTTTCAGATCACTCCATGTCAGATCTTTCTTTATATTCATGATCGCATCAATCCGAAAGCCTGAAAGTCCTTGGTCCATCCACCAACAGATCATCTCATAAATCTTCTCACGAACAATCTCATTCTCCCAATTCAGATCTGGTTGTTCTTTTGCAAAAGAATGCAAATAAAATTTATTGTCATACCCTGGGATCTTCTCCCAGACACTGCCTCCAAAATAAGATCTCCAGTTGGTCGGTGGCTGCCCATCTTTCCCGTCTTTGATATAAAAATATGATCCATATTCCCCTTCTGGATCTGCCATTGCCTTCTGAAACCATTCATGTTCACTGGAACAATGATTCACAACGAGATCCATCAGAATATACATATTTCTTTTCTTTGCTTCCTTGATCAATTGTTTCATTTCATCCATTGATCCAAACATCGGATCGATCGCATAATAATCGGAAATATCATAACCGTTATCCACCATCGGAGACTGATACATCGGAGATATCCACAAAATATCAATCCCTAGGTCTTTTAAATAATCTAACTTGCTGATAATTCCAGGAATGTCGCCGATTCCATCACCATTTGTATCCTTAAAACTCTTTGGGTAAATTTGATATGCAACTTTGTTATGCCACCATTTTTTATTCATCATAATTCTTCTAAACTCCCATTTGCGGTTTCTACTAACATCTTCATAGCTTCTACCGGATATCTGCCGTGAGCGGTTTCCCCCGTCAGCATCAATGCATTCGCTCCTTGATGAACTGCATGATAAATATCATTTACTTCAGCTCTTGTTGGATAAGGGTTTCGGATCATAGAGTCTAGCATCTGTGTAACTACCATGAAATTTTTGTTATGTTCTTTGCATACCTTTGCAATATATGCCTGCACTTTGGGGAGTTTGGATAATGGCATGACATTTCCTAAGTCTCCTCTTGCTATAACAATATAATCACAGTATGGAAGTAATTCTTCCAAATGCTCTACTCCTGTCATATTTTCTATTTTGGCAAAGATTCGAATATCTTCACAGTTGTTTTGTTTTAGTGCTTCTCTTAGTATGATCAGATCTTCTTTATTCCGTACAAATGGCAGCATAACATCAGTTACTTGATATTGTTTTGCCAAAGATAGATTCTTCAGATCAGCCTCAGTTAACGTCGGATTGTTGATATTACATCCTGGCAAAGCTATGCTTTTACGTGCCGTCAATACTCCTCCACAGACAATGCGGCATCTCCAGGATCGTGGTGATATTTTCCGTTCTGCGATCAGTTTTATTTTCCCATCATCTAATAAAATTTCCTGATCTCTTCTGATATGCGGCATGATTTCTTCTGGTACTAAAATTCCACCATGTCCTATAACCACATGTGCTCCTGTTGAAAGGCCCATATCTCCTTCCAGATATCCAATTCGAAGTTCTGGCCCGATCAGATCGATCATTAATTTCTTCTCGCCATTTGTCTGCTTCGCTGCCTCAAAATAATGATAAATCCATGCATGGCTTCCTTCTAATGAACTATGTGATAAATTCAACCGGATCCCTGTCATTCCGGCATCAAACATCTTCTTTAAAATCGTTGGTTCGCAACAGGTTGGTCCCAAGGTTCCGTAATATTCCATTGTGCATCACTTCCTTTGTGGTTATTTTAACATTTTGAGGAGTGGTTTCCAATGGATTTGATGGAAAAATTCTAGTTCTTTTAAATCATATTTCCCTACATCCCATACACATCCAGATCAACCTTCCCATCAACAACCACAACTCCATCTTCTTCTAACAATTTCGCCTGTTTTCCTTCTCCTCCAAACGCAAATGCCTCTGCTAGTTCTCCTTTTGCATTGACGACTCGAAAACATGGTATATTCTCTGGATCTGGATTCTTATGCAGGGCATTTCCTACTGCTCGTGACATCTTTGGATTTCCTGCCATGGCTGCTACTTGTCCATAGGTTGCCACATGCCCTTTTGGAATTTGTTTGACTGCTTCGTAGATTCTTTTTGTCGGACTGTCCGTGATGATATCGTAGCTTTCTTTGATCATTTTTTTAATGTCTTTTTCTGGAATGGTCCCATCTAAAATGATCGTGTTCCAATATTTTTTATTCTGATGATATCCTGGGATGACGGCATCGTAGGCTTCTCTCCAGAATTCTCTCCATTCTGGATCTACTTTGATATTCAGATTGATATAACCATCTTTTTCATATACCCATAAGAAAGCTTTTTTACTTCCTTTTACCCTTACCAATTCCCAATTGGGATCTTTGAATGGAGATTCTACATATGTGTGCGGGAAAGTTAGACCGTAAGTGATTGCTTGTTGTCTTGTTTTCATGTAAATCTCTTCTTTCTATATTTAGTTCCTGTTTTATCTGAGTTATTTTATCACTTTAATTTAATCTCTGATAAATATCTCTCTCCGTATCTTCTGGATATTCTTTTACCATCTTATATATTGGCGAAATCACGATTTCATCTTCTACAAGATCATCGGCTATCTTTGCTATTGAATCTCCTTTTCTTGCTTTCTTTTGAACCAACATAATTAATTTTAGTGTCTCACCTCTATTAACTCCTCTTTCTTCTGCTGCATCTAATATTGTACACATTGTAATCGCTCCCTTCTTCTTTTTCTCTAAATTTAACTTTAGAAATCTTTCATCTTCTGCAAAAATCTCCATAAACTTCAGCATCTCATCTACATGCTTAATTGGTTTATGATTCTCAATATTCTTATATCCTTTCCTTCGTTTTACAAAATAATCTGCAATAATTCCGAAATCACTCTGAAACATCTCTATTTGTTCCTCTGTCAGATATGCTATCTCAAATACATTTAACTTATAATTATTCGCATATTTTTCTACATTACCTTTCTTTGCAAATGTATCTCTAAGTTCTTTCGATGTATTCCAGCGCCCATTGCCGAAATATAAAATCAAAGTTACTACTTCACATAACTCTTTCTTATCTTCATCATCATTTAACTGTGACCGATAACTTGCTCCATCATATCCCATTACTCGGAATGACATTTGTTTATCTGTACTCGTCTGATTTTCTATCCCAAAGATCACTTTATGATCTTTTCCTTTTTTCCATACTTTCAGTATATCTCTTTCCTGCTCATGTAAGGTACTATCCGCTGCTTTGTATTGCGATCTTACTTTCGTCTCTGATAGCTGCTTTGGACTTATGACCTGTTTGCCATCATAAATCAGCACGTTGATAATATCTGCAAATACGTCTGGATAATCTTCTAGTAATTTCTCTACTTTATCTTTCTGTCTCATGCCTGCCTCCTTTGCCTGTAAACTAAAAAGATCTGTATACGTTTAAATCTGCAGATCTGCATTGTTGATTTTAATCTAGACTCATCATATTTTTAGTTTACATTATTTTACAAATATTAGCAAGTGTTTTCCAATTTATTCCACATATTTTATTTATTTTTAATATACTATATCTATTTCATGTTTTCAATACTCATTTTGTTTAATCACACATCATGCAATCCTACTATCTTCAATCCATCTTTTCTCCACGATCAACCTATGTTAAACTAATTATATAACAATTATTCAACGACATATTACATAAACCAAAAGGAATCCTAACACATGACTTTAGAAGAAGAATATCGTCTATCCTGCTATGAGGAACTGACGACTCTTGGAAATCACAATCATATATATTTAGTTAAACACAAACTGTCTGGTGAGATTTTCGTTAAGAAAGTTTTATCCAGATTTTCTTTGGATGTTTATAAACAGTTGAGGGACTTACAAATCCCCGGAATTCCAATCATCCATGACCTGATCCTTGAAAATGATTCCTTGATCCTGATCGAAGATTATATTCATGGACAAACTTTGGAACAGCTGCTTGAGGAACAGACAACACTGGTCTATTCGGATGCTCTTGCGATCATGCGTAAGCTTTGTGATGTGTTAAAATCACTTCATGCTCTGACTCCACCGATCATTCATCGTGATCTGAAATTATCGAACATCATTTTGACCAGTGAAAATCTTGTCTATATCGTGGATTTCGATACTGCCAGATATTATGAATCTGGGCAGGAACAAGATACCGAATTGCTTGGAACGAAAGAATATGCCCCTCCAGAACAGTATGGATTTGGGCAGTCTGATGCCCGATCTGATATTTATGCATTGGGGATTATTTTTAACCGCTTATTGACAGGAGAATATCCAAAACATCAATTGGCTGATGACAGATATCGTTCCGTCATTTCAAAATGTATTCGATGGAATCCTGAGGAACGTTTCCAGACGGTTGAGGAACTTAAGACAGCTTTACACGATAATATTTCCTCTGATATTGGAAAACCTGGATTTACGCTTTCTTCGATACATTCTGATATTCCAGGATTTCGTACTGGAAAGCTGTGGAAAATGATCTTGGCATTCTTCGGGTATCTCTCTTTTCTTTACTGTAGTATGACTTCAGATTTCACAAATGCCAAAAACGGACTTCCTCTAACTGGACTGCAACTATGGCATGAACGTTTTTTTGTATTTCTGATGCTGCTCAGCCTTATTTTTTATAATTTTAACTACAAAAATATCCGAACCAGATCTTTTCTGGGTCATTCTCTCCCTTTTGTACTTCGAATTGTTCTGCAGTGTCTGATTTCTTTGGGGATTTTGGTCATTCTTATGGTCTTTATGCTACTGATCGAAGAAATCATATGGTAGGTTCTTTATCACTGACAGTAAAAATTTACGCTGTCAGCGAAACATTTCTATATGAATATTTGCTACTCTTATTATTGTTCATATAGAAGGGAGGAATTACATATGAAAACTTGGAAATTAGTTTCTGGAATCATCTCAATTGTACTTTTTGCTTTTGTTATATTTCAGTCTTGTGCTGCTGGAATTTCAAATTCTTTAGCAGAAAATGGGGAAAGTGGCGGTTCTGCCGGATTGATCGTTGCGATCATTTTATTGGCTGGTGGAATTGTTTCTATTGCTACAAGAAATGGTTCAAAGGGCGGTAATATCGCACTGATCGTTTTATTTGCACTTGGTGCACTTTGCGGATTTACTATGGCAGGAAGTTATGCAGATTTAAATGTATGGGCTGCCTGGTGTCTGATCTGTGCTGTATTTGCAGCAATTTCCTTAAAGAAGGGGCAATGATCGTTTATTATAAGCACAAAGAGAGAAAGGATATTTACATATGCAGGATCAATTAACCGATCATTTAGATCAACAATTACAATCTACTTCTTTGGAGAATTTTTCGGATTATCTTAAGAATCTTCAGCAGTTACCAAGCCTGCAGGATTTTTTCTCTGTTTATATTGCAAAGCATGACCTGAAAATTTCGCAGATCATCAAAAACAGTGGGATATCACAAAGCTATGCCCATGTAATCTTAAATGGAACGAAACCTCATCCTTCCAGAGATTATCTGCTTGCTTTGTGTCTTGGGGCTCACATGGATCTGAAAACGACGCAGCATGCTCTTCGGACCGCTCAGTTAGGAGAACTTTATGCAAAAGTCCCAAGGGATGCAGCGATCATGATGCATATCAATAATGAAAAATGGAATCTCATTGATATTAATATTTTTCTGGAAGAACATGGTCTTGATGTGATTTCGCTTTCTAAAAAAATTTCATAAATAATAGCAAAAAGATCAGCTGTAAAACTTTCTACAGCTGATCTTTTTATATTTTCTTCGTTATATGAAATTATCTTTTTTCAACACCTAAAGTAACTTTCTCACCATTGATGTTCCATTCTTTTTCATATCCAGCAACTTCTCCGGCTTTCACTTCATCTGCTAAAACGTCTCCAGCAATCGCTGCTTCGTTTCTTCCGATGATGTCTGCGGCTTTGTCTGATCCTTTGTAAGAGAATGTGATATGATCTGTTACTTCGAATCCTGCTTCTTTTCTCATAGACTGGATCTTGCTGACTACTTCACGGACGAATCCTTCTTCTAACAGTTCTTCGGATAAGTTTGTATCAAGTACAACTGTCACTCCGTTGTCTGCTTCTGTTACGAATCCTTCCTGTTTTACCATTTCGATCAACAGATCTTCTTCTGCTAATTCTACTGGTGTTCCATCAACTTCAAATGTTAATACTCCATTAGAGTCTAACTGAGCTTTCGCTTCATTTCCATCAACTGCTGCTAAGTAGTTTCTGATTCCTCCAACTAATTTACCGTATTTTGGTCCTACAGTCTTTAACTGTGGTTTGAAGTTGTATGTTGTGAAGTTTGATACGTCATCTGTAAATGTGATGTTCTTCACATTTAACTCGTCTAAGATGATCGCTTCGTCATAATCTGGCAGAGATGCTTCTGCTTTTACATACATCTGTCCGATTGGCTGACGGTTCTTGATCGCTGCTCCATTACGGCATGCACGTCCTAATACGACGATCTTTAATACGAGATCCATATCTGCTTCTAATTTCTCATCTACCTGTTCTGCATTGTATACAGGGAAGTCGCATAAGTGGATACTTTCTTTTGCAGATGCATCAACACTTCTTACGATGTTCTGGTAAATCTCTTCTGTCATGAATGGGATCATTGGGGCTGCTGCTTTACATACAGTAACTAATGCTGTGTATAAAGTCATATATGCATTTACCTTATCCTGTTCCATTCCTTTTGCCCAGAAACGGTCACGGCAGCGTCTTACATACCAGTTACTCATATCATCTACAAATTCCTGTAATGCTCTTGCAGCTTCTGGGATTCTGTAGTTTCCTAAGTTATCATCCACAGATTTGACCATTGTATTCATCTTAGATAACAGCCATTTATCCATTACAGATAACTTGTCATATTCTAACGCATGTTTTGTTGGATCAAACTGGTCGATCTCAGCGTATAATGTGTAGAATGCATAAGTATTCCATAATGTTCCCATGAATTTACGCTGTCCTTCTGTAACGGCTTTTGTATGGAAACGGTTTGGCAGCCATGGAGCACTATTTGTATAGAAATACCAACGGATTGCATCTGCTCCATGCTCTTCTAATGCATCGAATGGATCAACTGCATTTCCTTTGGACTTACTCATCTTCTGTCCATTTTCATCCTGAACGTGTCCTAATACGACAACGTTTTTATATGGTGCTTTATTAAATAATAAAGTTGAAATTGCCATTAAGGAGTAGAACCATCCACGAGTCTGGTCTACAGCTTCTGAGATAAAGTTTGCTGGGAAGTTATCTTCGAAGATTTCTTTATTCTCAAATGGGTAATGCCACTGTGCGAAAGGCATAGATCCTGAATCGAACCAGCAGTCGATTACTTCTTCTACACGATGCATTGGTTTTCCACAATGTGGACACTTAATTGTTACCTGGTCGATATATGGACGGTGAAGTTCAATATCGTCTGGGCAGTTATCAGACATACTCTTTAATTCTTCGATAGAACCGATAGAATGCTGATGTCCACATTCACATTCCCAGATATTTAATGGAGTTCCCCAATAACGGTTTCTTGAGATTCCCCAATCCTGTACGTTCTCTAACCAGTCTCCAAAACGTCCTTTACCGATGCTCTTTGGTACCCAGTTAACTGTATTGTTGTTTGCGATCAGCTGATCTTTTACATCTGTCATCTTAATGAACCAAGATTCTCTTGCATAGTAGATCAGTGGTGTGTCACAACGCCAGCAGTGTGGGTAGCTATGCTCGAATTTTGGAGCATCATATAATAATCCACGGCTCTCTAAATCTTTTAAGACTTCTGGATCTGCTTTCTTAACAAATAATCCGGCAAATGGTGTTTCTTCTGACATATTACCGCGTTCGTCTACTAACTGTACAAAAGGCATCTCATATTTGCGTCCGACTTTCGCATCGTCTTCACCAAATGCTGGTGCGATATGAACGATACCTGTACCATCTGTTAATGTTACATATCCATCACATGTTACATAGAATGCTTTCTTGTGCTGTTTCTCTGCAACTTTTGCTGCACAGTCATATAATGGTTCGTATTCTTTGTATTCTAAGTCTTTTCCTTTGTATGTTTCTAAGACTTCATATGCAGGTGTTCCTGCTTCTTCGTCTGCTAATCTTCCAAGAACTGTATCAAGCAGTGCTTCTGCCATATAGTATACATATCCATCTGCAGCTTTTACTTTTGCGTATGTTTCTTCTGGGTTTACGCAAAGACCGATATTAGATGGAAGTGTCCATGGTGTTGTTGTCCATGCAAGGAAATATGCATCTTCATCTACTAATTTAAAGCGAACGATCGCTGAACGTTCTTTGACATCTTTGTATCCCTGTGCCACTTCCTGTGCTGATAATGGTGTTCCACAACGTGGGCAGTAAGGTACGATCTTAAATCCTTTGTAAAGTAATCCTTTATCCCAGATCTGTTTTAATGCCCACCATACAGATTCGATAAAGTTATTATCGTATGTGATGTATGGGTTCTCCATATCAGCCCAGAAACCTACTGTATCTGAGAAATCTTCCCACATACCTTTGTATTTCCAAACGCTTTCTTTACATTTCTTGATGAATGGTTCCATACCGTATTCTTCGATCTGTTCTTTTCCATCAAGACCTAACATCTTCTCAACTTCAAGTTCGACTGGAAGTCCGTGTGTATCCCATCCAGCTTTACGAATGATCTTATGACCTTTCATTGTCTGGTAACGAGGAATCATATCTTTGATAACACGAGTTAAAACGTGTCCGATATGTGGTTTACCATTAGCTGTTGGTGGTCCGTCATAGAATGTATATGTCGGATCGTCTTTTCTTTCTTCGATACTCTTTTCAAAAATTTCGTTTTCTTTCCAGAACTTTACGGTCTCTTTCTCTCGATCGACAAAGTTCATGTCAGATGATACTTTCTTGTACATCTTCATCTCTCCTTTTACTTCTTAGAAAATCTAATGAAATAGGAAAAAATAAGAAAAAGCGCTGTCCAAAATAGGACAACGCTGTTGCTTCTAAACCACCTATTTCACATACTATCATATGTTATCCCGTTAACGGAGGATACCGGCACAGCTTACTTCATTCAGCCTGCAGCTTGGGAGTGATCTTCCTTCTTATCTTACTAACACCCGGCTTCCACCGCCCCGGACTCGCTCATGCGTTCATGATAGAAGTACTGTCTCCTTCTTCGCTTTTATCATACTAAGTTATCTTAACACTTAAAATGGCGATTCGTCAATATTGAATTGTATGTTTTCGCATTTCTTTTTGTTTATTTTGTATGGAATACTTCGTAATAATGTTTCAGGCAATCTTTAAATCCATCTTTTGCAAGTGTTACACTATCATAGTAACTTCTTTCGGCATATCCATCTTTTGTATTATCTCTTGCTGCATTTAATAAGTCTGTACAGATATTTACTTTCGCAATTCCAAGTTCTACTGCTTTGGATAAGTTTTCATCTCCAGAACCAGATCCTCCATGAAGTACTAGTGGAATAGAAACCTCGGTTGCAATTTCTTGTAATCTTTCAAAATTCAGATGTGGAATTCCTTTGTATTCTCCATGAGCTGTTCCAATAGATACTGCAAGGGAATCAACTCCTGTTTGTTCTACAAATTTCTTTGCTTCTTCTGGTGTTGTTAACATTGTATTTCCTTCAACATGATAGCTGTCTCCTTCTCCTACGTGTCCGATTTCAGCTTCTACCGTAACATTTCTTTCATGTGCATATGCTACGATTTCTTTTGTCTTTGCCACATTTTCTTCAAATGGAAGGCTTGATCCATCAATCATAACGGAGGTAAATCCGACATCAATAGCTTTCTTAACCAACTCGATCGTAAATCCATGATCATAATGAAGCGCGATATCTTGGTTACTTTTTTCTGCGTAATATTTTACGATCGCTGCTGCTTCTTCAATACCTAATGTCGGTGTATGTACCTCCGCCAGACACACCATCAATGGGTGTTTTGTTTCTTCTGCCGCCTCGATCACTCCTTTGATATTTTCAAGGTTTACAATGTTGGCTGCTGGGACTGCGTAATGTCCTGCTTTGGCTTCTTCTAACATCTTTTTACTGTTTACTAACATCTGTTTCATCCTCCCGAAAATTCATTCTAAAATTTTACTTTATAAGTTCCACTTGTATCATTTTTAAAAATTAGCTAACAGATAATCTTCTGCTTCTTTGGACCATAATCCATTATGTTCTTTTGTAATCTTAGCTAATTCTTTAAATCTATCATCTGTTTTTCCTTTTTCTTCAAAATCTTCAATTGCTGTTAGTTCAAGATTCTTTCCAAGATACATCAGTTTCTTTCCTCCTGGAATCTTTGGAAGATTCAATATCGTATCGATCTGTGCATCAATTCCCCCGATATGCGTGATCATAACAGCTGGATCTAATCTTCCTTCTCCTGCAAGTTTTAAACATTCTTTCATATCATCGGTATTCCCACCGCTTGATCCTACCAGATGGTGCATCTTATAATGTACGTCAAAGAAATTAAACATCGCAGATAATTTTGGATCCACTGGTCCTGCGAAGAAGTTTAAGCATCCGTCAAATCCTAAAATCTCATCTGCCATCTCGATCACTGGTCTGACTGGTGCATATACAGATACATCATCAAATCCTGTTCCACCAGTTAAATCTCTTAATGTCTTCACTGGGTCATCGACTTTCGCAGTATTGACAAAATGGATTTCAACACCTCGTTCTTTGGCATATTCTTCTGTAAATAATTCACTAGCTCTTTTTAATCTTACTTCATCAATGTCTGTGATCACCAGTAAAGAAGGTTTACGATCACAATTTAACATATAACTGATCGCTCCTAATCCCATTGGACCGCAGCTTGCAAGAAGTGCACTCTTTCCACCTTCTACAATTCCCATCTTATGTTCATAAACACCACGTTCACTGTGGTACATAGAATGGAATGCTCCAATGATACAGCTCATAGGCTCCGCCAGTGATGCCTCAAAAAATGCACTGTTTTCATCAAAAGGTAATAAGCAGTCTTTTTCCATTACAATTGGCGGAACTTTGATAAAGGTTGCTGCTCCTCCGCAGTATTCATAAGAATATCCGATGGCTGCCATAGAACCTTTGATATTGATCGCTGGCTGCATGGTATATTTTGTTCCAACTTGATATTTATCTTTCCACTTCGCCCCAACTTCACGAATGATTCCTGCAAATTCATGTCCTACGATGATCGGATGTTCGCTGATATCATCGTTGACTCTCTGATGTTTTGCTCCCTGAATAGATTCTTTGTAAGTAGACATGCAGACACTGTCAGTGATCAGTTCCATTAAGATCTCATCGTCTTTCAGTTCTCCCATATCAAATTCTTCTAATCTTAAATCTGATTCCCCATAAAGTCTGACTGCTCTTGTCTTCATAGCTTATCCCTTTTCCTTTCTGTTTGTGTTGTGTGGTCATATGACCATGTACATTGTCATTTGATATTTTTTATTATAGATTCAACGTTTTTATTTGTCAATACAATTTTTTATTTTTCCATCACACAAAAAGTGCTGATTTACAAGATTTTTACAATAAAAAAGAAGCTGATATGCTTACTTTTATTTGCATATCAGCTTCATATTCTTATCTCTATATTATTTTAATAATAACTCTGCCGTCGGCACATCTGTTACCAACACATTCACTAATCCACCTGCGATCGCACCTTTGATTGCTTCGATCTTATCTTTTCCATAAGACATTCCGACTCTGACTGGTATCTTTGCGATCTTATCCAATGAAATTCCAACCATTTTTCTTTTCAGATCCTCATCAACCGTCTGGCCATTCTTGTCATAAATCCTTCCAACGATTTCTCCAACGGCACCTTTTCTCACTAGTTCCTTGTATTCTTCCTTTGTCCGTATTTCTGCCTTGATAATCGAAGAATCGTCCTGCATCGATCCGATTCCGATCAATGCAATGTCCGCTGTTTCTGCCATATGAAGAACTTTAGCGATTTCATCAATACTTTCGATCAACTCTTTTTCTTTTGTACCTTCCACATACATTGGTGCAGACAAGTTATAACTTGCACAGTGTAATAAATTTCCGACTTTCGTTGCAAGTGTATTGGAATATGTTGTTGTATTCCATGAATCTGACTGTATCGCTCCCGGTGTTCCAAGAAATGGAACAACTTTTACATTCTGAAATGAAAGAGATCTAAGACGTTCATCTTTCGCCAACTGCTCCACAAATTCATGCATGGCTCTTCCCCATGTCATTCCAAATACCATGTTTTTTTTCAAAACTCTTAGAATATAGTCTACCGCTTGAAACGCTACTTCTTGATCCGATGACTGTTCATATGCCGGAACAGCGATCAATGCTTCTGTCAATCCATATTTTTCTTCTAATTTCCGTTCCAATGCAAGATCACTTTGTTCAGGATATTGAATCCTGATCTGAACATACCCTTCATTTCTCGCCTGGATCAATGCTCTAGAAATACTGGTTCTTGATGTATGTAATTTTTTCGCAATCTCTTGTTGCGATAATCCATCACGGTAATAAAGTTCTGCTGCTTTTATTAAAAAACGATCACTTTTCATCTGGCTCCCTCCGTCGTGAATATGCCACATTTCATATGTGACTTTCTATATTTATATTATCTGGTTTTTTATTTATTTTCAATGCACATTTTTATATTTTCTTAATCTGTTTTATCGGATATTTTGATTGTACGAAAACAAAGATTATGATCTTATCTTTTTATCAGATTTTACGCTTTCTTAACGTTTTATTTACTAAATTTTATAATTTTTGTATACAATTATATGTTAAAATAATAGTTAACTAATGTTAGATGGTTTAAATACAAATATAAAACCAGAAGGGAGATAAATTCATGTTAAGAATTGGAATTTTAACCAGTGGCGGCGACTGTCAGGCATTGAATGCTGCCATGCGTGGTGTAATAAAAGGTTTAAGTGTAAAGAGAAATGATCTGGAGATCTATGGTTTCCGCGATGGATATAAAGGTCTGATCTACGATATTGCTGACCGTATGACACCAGATGATTTTTCTGGAATTTTAAACCGTGGAGGTACAATTCTTGGAACTTCCAGACAGCCATTCAAAAAGATGCGTATTCCTGATGAAAACGGTCTTGATAAAGTCAAGGCAATGAAAAATAATTATCGTAAATATAAATTAGACTGTCTTGTAGTCCTTGGCGGAAACGGAACTCACAAAACTGCAAATATGCTTCGTGAAGAAGGTTTAAATGTTGTAACACTTCCAAAGACAATTGACAATGATCTTTGGGGAACTGAAATGACATTCGGATTCCAGAGTGCCGTTGATATTGCAACTGATACGATCGACCGAATCCATACAACAGCTTCTTCTCACAGCCGTGTATTTATCATCGAGGTTATGGGGCATAAAGTCGGACATGTTACCCTGCAATCAGGAATTGCTGGTGGAGCTGACGTAATCCTGCTGCCTGAAATTCCTTATGATATTGATAAAGTAGCCGAAGTTGTAGAAAACCGCTTTGCAGCTGGAAAGAAATTCTCGATTATCGCAGTTGCTGAAGGTGCTATTTCAAAAGAAGATGCGAAGTTAAAGAAGAAACAGTATAAGGCAAAACTTGCAGAAAGAAGATATCCTTCTGTTGCTTATGAGATTGCAGCTGCACTAGAAGAAAAAACAAATCGTGAGATCAGAGTCACCGTTCCAGGACATACACAGCGTGGTGGTGCTCCTTGTGCTTACGACCGTGTACTTGCTACAAGAGTTGGAGCATATGCCGCTGAATTGATCCTTAATAAAGAGTATGGCTATATGGTTGGTATTGTTGATGGAGATACAAAAAAGGTTCCATTATCTGAAGTTGCCGGAAAATTAAAATATGTTGATCCGAAGTGCCAGATGATTAAGGACGCTAAGACGATTGGAATAAGTTTTGGTGAGTAAATTGTAGTTTGATGACGGAAATTATTGGTGGAATATTATAAAAATGGTTATATGTCTGCGACGCGCTCTCGCTCGACTCACTACGCAGCTGTACTAAGCTCCTGAATGATCTTACGATCATCCACTCGCTAAGTGCAGGCGTGTTCCTACGGTCGCCGACATATAACCATTTTTATAATATTCAAATAATTTACGTAATTCAAATCACTATACAGTGTGTATGTTGTATGGTATTGATTAATAATTTTTGTATTCATTAACAAAAGTTTAGCTAAAATCTACAAGCACCGATTTGTAGGGTAGTTTGATGAACTGAAGTTATTGGTGGGAGTGAATATTTTACTATATTAGCATTTATAATAAACATCTGTCTACCACTACAAAAATTGAAAAACAATAATGTTTAACATACATCCATCAGCCTGAATTTTCTTATTTTTATGATTGAAAGTCTTCAGGTATTTAGAGAAAAAATGAAAGATAGCATGTGAGCAACGATCGAATTCCATAGGAGTTTTGACGGAATCGCAGCTGGATCGCAATGTCATTAAGTTAAGAAAAACAGAGATAAAAGATAAGTTTTAAATTTATCTTTTATCTCTGTTTTTATATATTGACAAACTCAGGATAAAGAGTGATGTATTAGGTAGGAGGTGAATGATTATGAAGCATGCACAGAAAGTAAAAAAACGTTATTTAACTATATTAAATGATATGGCTAAAAATCGAGATTCGTATGTTAAAAATCCAGAAAAAGATTTTACAAGAAAAAGAAAACTATCCTTTCAAGATACCATTAATACGATTGTTACTTATGATGCTGGCAGCATTGGCCGTTGCATAAAACGCTACATTCCAAAAATTGAAAAAACTCCAACTACTTCTGCATTTCTTCAACAGCAAAAAAAATTAAAATTGTCTGCATTTCAAACTCTTTTTTACAGATTTAATGACCCGTTTCCAGATAAAACTTTGTATAATCTTCATATTTTATCTGTTGATGGTACTGGTGTCACGGTCCCTATGGACAGAATAAATGAAAATAAAGAATACGCACGCGTACGTACCAATAAAGACTGTACCCGACCTGCTTATCAGTTTCATGTTTCCTGTATCTATGATCTTATCAATGAAAGATACTGTGATGCTTATATCGAACCTTTTCGAACACATAGTGAAACTCACGTATTTTCTGTGATGTTGGAACGTAAAAATTTTCCGCAGAAAGCTCTGTTTATCGCAGACCGTGGCTATGAAAGTTATCTGCTGATGGCACAGATCCAACATGATGGAAACTATTTCCTGATCCGCGCAAGAGAAGATTTTGGACAGGGCAGTATGATCAAAGGATATCCATTTCCAAGAGATGGTACTTTTGATAAAACAGTTACCTATAATTATACGAAAACACAAAACAAAAGGACAAAAGCTAATCCAGAGCTTTATAAAAGGGTCGCTACAAGAAATTCACCCTATTTTATAAACAAAGAACGCCCTTATGTAAAAATGACATTGCGTTTTGTGATGATCGTACTTCCGAATGGACAGAAAGAATGTCTGATCACGAATCTGCCAGCAAATAAATTTCCACCAGAAACACTAAAAAAACTTTATTGTATACGCTGGAAAATAGAAACATCTTTTCGTTTGATCAAGTATTCTGCCAATCTTCTGGAATTTCATTCAAAAAAAATAGAGTTTTTGCAACAGGAGATATGGGCCAAGATGATCTTTTATAACTTTACGACCACGATCACCCAACATTTGCGATATAAAAGAGATCGTGGAAAGTATCAATATAAGCCGAATATGACCAATGCACTCCAAATGTGCAAGGACTATCTCCGAAATGCAAAAACTCCAAATGATGTAGAAGGACATATATTAATGGAAATGACTCCGATCAGGGATGGACGATCGTTTAAACGAGATAAGTCCAGACATCAGAGTGTTTTTACCACTTTCAGACACAACTAACATCAACTTTAATATAATCTTTTTGTAGGCAGAAATCAATCTGTCTTTTTGGAATGCAGAAAATAAAAATCTCACCAACAGACATAATGAATATCTGTTGATGAGATAACAATACTGATTCTTAACTTAATGACATTGCAGCTGGATCGGGCAATTGTTTGAGCGTCAAAGACTACTGGTTTCAGTAACTTTCAACGCGAGTTATTGCAGGAGATCCAGCGAATAGGCGTTCTGTCAAAACTCCGTCAATGGAATTCGTGTTGCTCACATGCTATCTTTCATTTTTTCTCTAAATACTCGATGACCTTCAACTCATACAAATTAAAATTTAAGATCCCCCACGATCTGCTGAACCGTCAAATGATTCTTCTCAAGGAGTTCGGTAACATCATATCGATCTAATAATTCTTTCTTCACTCCATAATTAAATACCTTCATATCAGAATCCCCATAGAATCGTGCAATCTTTTCTCCGAATCCTCCTTCTAAAAATCCATCTTCTAATGTAATAACTACATCATGATCTTTCTTTAGATTTTCTAATAATACTTCATCAATTCCAGTAATATAATATGGATTTATCACAGTTGCTTTTGTTCCTGTCTTTTCTTCTACTGCTTTTGCAACTTCACATCCCATATTGTAGAATGTTCCAAGTCCAATGACTGCAACTTTGCTTCCTTTTTCTGTGACTTCATATTTGTTTAACTGACTGAAATCTTTTGTTATTTTTTTACTGTCAGAGATCATTTCTCCACCTGGAAGTTTGATCGCGACTGGATATTGATCCTGATCGATACTCCAGTCCAACATTGCCAGATATTCTTCTTTTGTTGTTGGTGCGAGGTATACTAAGTTTGGAATATTGCTCATCATTGGAATATCCTGTAATCCAAGATGAGTAACATCATTCATTCCATAAACAGATCCCCAGAAAGTCACGATCGTTGCTGCATTGCTATCGATGCACAGATCCTGTGTGATCTGGTCGTAAGTTCTCTGTACAAATGTTGAATATACTCCATAAACCGGTTTTCCACCACCTGCTGCGATTCCTGCCGCCATTGCCATTGCTGTTTCTTCCGCGATCCCAACATCGATAAACTGTTTTCCAGCTTCCTTACGTTTATCTTCTGTAAATCCCATAACTGTTGGTGTTGCAGAAGTGATCGCTACAACCTTCTTGTCTTCTTTCATTTTCTTTAACAGGTATTGTGCTGTTACACTTGAGAAATCCTCACCATCAAAGGAATCTAAAGGATTTCCTGTTTCCACATCAAATGGGGCACAATAATGCCACTCTTCTTTATGTTCCTCAGCTAATTTATATCCTTTTCCTTTTTGCGTATTAATATGAACAACAACTGCTTTTTTTGTATCCTTAACACGTTTAAATGCTTCGATCAAGTCAGCAACTTTATTTCCTTCTTTGACATAAATGTAATCTAATCCCATCGCCTTAAACAGATTACATTCCGCCTCTCCATTTGTATCACGAAGTTCTTTTAAGTTATCATATAATCCACCGTGATTTTCTGCGATCGACATATCGTTATCATTAACTACAATGATCAGATTTCCACCTAATTCTGCGGCATAATCAAGACCTTCTAATGCTTCCCCTCCACTTAAAGATCCATCTCCGATCACTGCGATCACATTTCCATTTTCTTCTTTTAGATCTCTTGCTTTGGCAAGTCCAAGTGCAAGACTTATAGAAGTTGATGTATGCCCAATTGTGAAATGATCATGCTCACTTTCTTCTGGATTACTGTATCCTGATACATCATCATAATGTTCTTCATATAGGAATGCATCCTTACGTCCAGTCAACATTTTGTGTGGATAAGATTGATGGGAAACATCATATACGATCTTGTCTTTTGGCGATTCAAATACATAATGCATGGCGATCGTTGCTTCTACCATACCGAAATTCGGTCCAAAATGACCTCCATGCTTACTTAATTTTTTTAATAATGCATCACGAATTTCTTCTGCAAGTACATTTAACTGATCCTCGGATAATTTCTTGACATCTTCTGGACCATTGATATTTTCAATATACATCTATTTTTCTCCTTGTCTGGTTTCTTGTAAATACACTAGCAATAGTGTATGATATTTATATCATACAACCTAAAGTTAACTTTAGGTCAAGAATATTTTTGAAAGAAGGTTTTTTTATGTACACAATCGGTCAAGTCTCTACAATGTTTGATCTTCCTGTTTCTACCTTAAGGTATTATGACAAGGAAGGATTTTTCCCTAATCTGGAACGTAAAGGAAACATCCGTTATTTTAGTGATAATGAATTGGAAGCGCTTCGTATTATTGAATGTCTGAAGAAATCCGGTCTTGAGATCAAAGATATAAAGCAATTTTTTCTTTGGGTATCTGAAGGCAGCTCAAGCTATGAAAAAAGGAAAGAATTATTTGAATCTAGAAAATCAGCTGTTGAAACTGAAATCCAAGAACTTCAAAAAACTCTTTCCCTCTTAAAATTCAAGTGCTGGTATTATGAAACAGCAATGAAAGACGGTAATGAAGATGCTATAAATGCCATGTTGCCTGATAAACTTCCTGAAAACATACAAAAACTATATAACGAAGGTCATGAATAATTTTTTTGCCCTAAAACTATTCGAAATAACAATTTAATGTTAAAATAAAGACAAGGAAATGTTAAAAATGAGAGGTGATATTTTGAAAAAGAAACTTATGGTACTTTGTGCTGTCGCAATTATGATCAGTACATGCTTGACTGGATGTAAGATGAATTCTGGAAAAATCCGCTTTGGTTCTGCTGGAATCGGTGGTACTTACCAGATTTTTGGTGATACTTTTGCCAACCTTATCTCATCTAAGAGTAAAAAATATAACATTGAAGTAAAAACAACTGCAGGTTCTGCTGCAAATCTTCGTCTGTTATCTAAAGATTACATTCAGATGGCTGTTGCCCAAATGGATTTGATCAATGATGCTTATAACCGCACTGGTATTTTTGAAAATGATAAGAAATATCAGGGATATCGTGCTGTTGCTTCCCTTTATACAGAAGCCTGTCAGATTGTGGTTCCTGCGGATTCAGACATTCAGTCTATGGATGATCTAGAAGGGAAAAAGGTCTGCATTGGTGAAGAAGAATCTGGAACTGAACAGAATGCGTTGCAGATTTTAAATGCTTATGGATTAAACGAAAGACTTGTTGATACTGTAAATCTGAATTATACAGATGCCGCCAAGAAATTAAAATCTGGCGATATTGATGCATTTTTCTGTACCGCAGGTGTTCAGACGACTGTGATCAATGAGCTGTCAAAACAGTGTAAGATTCGTCTGGTCAGTCTTGATCAAAAAGGGGTTTCTCGTCTGAAGAAATCTTATAAATTTTACACAGAATATACAATACCTGCAGGTACATATGTAAATCAGACTAAAGAAATTAAAACTGTTGGTGTCAAAGCTGTTCTTCTTGCAAGTGATAAACTTTCCGAAGATACTGTCAAAGACATTACACAGATTCTGTTTAAGAATCAACAGCAGATTCAGTATGCACTACCTGTAGATATTTCTCTTGATGAGACAACTGCCGTTGATGGTATCACGATTCCATTCCATGACGGTGCTGCTGCCTATTATAAACAACATGGAATCACAGTAAATACAGAGAAAGGAAGCAATTAACCGCTGCGGTGTAAATAAATGACAATACAACTAGATATGTATCAGACGATCGCGGTTGCCGTAGTCGTTTTGATGTTAGGAAACTTTTTAAAACACAGGATTGCGATCTTAGAACGATTTTGTATTCCTGCACCTGTGATCGGCGGTGTGATCTTTGCAATCTTTACCTGTGTATGTTACGTAACTGGATTTGCCGAATTTTCCTTTGATGATATTCTAAAAGAAGTCTGTATGGTATTCTTCTTTACATCTGTTGGATTTCAGGCAAACTTAAAAGTCTTAAAAAGTGGTGGAAAATCTTTGATCATTTTCCTGATCCTTGTGATCATATTAATCATATGCCAGAACTTTCTTGCAGTTGGTCTGTCCAAAGCACTACAGATCAGTCCTTTGGTTGGACTCTGTACAGGTTCTATCCCTATGATCGGTGGTCATGGTACCGCTGGTGCATTTGGACCTGTTCTTGAAGACTTTGGTGTTAAAGGTGCCAGCACTTTATGTACAGCTGCTGCTACATTTGGATTGATCGCTGGAAGTATCATGGGCGGTCCCGTTGGAAAACGTCTGATTGAGAAGAAAAATCTTTTAAAGACTGCAATTCCTGAAGATAACAGCCTGTTAATTGAAGAAGAGAAAAAGCATGAACGTCACACAAGTATGTATCCAGCTGCCGTGTTCCAGCTGATCATCGCCATGGGGATCGGAACGATCATTTCCAAATTGCTTTCCATGACAGGTATGACATTCCCAATCTATATCGGTGCCATGATTGCTGCTGCATTTATGCGTAACATCGGCGAATATTCTGGACAATTTACAATTTATATGGGTGAAATCAATGATATTGGTGGTATCAGCCTATCTTTATTCTTAGGAATCGCCATGATCACTTTAAAATTATGGCAGCTTGCAAACCTTGCACTTCCACTGATCACATTACTTGCAGGACAAACTATTTTGATGTTCTTATTTACTTATTTTGTAATATTTAATATCATGGGAAGAGACTATGATGCCGCTGTATTATCTTCTGGCGTATGTGGTTTCGGAATGGGTGCCACGCCAAACGCCATGGCGAATATGCAGGCAATCTGTGAACGTTATGTCCCATCCGTCAAAGCTTACCTTCTGGTACCTTTGATCGGTAGTTTATTTGCAGACTTCTTAAATAGTCTGGTGATCACGTTCTTTATCAATTTTCTATAATCTAGAGGGAGACGATGAAAAATGTTTGGAAAAAGAAAAAAAAGACGCGAAGCAATCCGAAATAAGCTCCGTGAGAAATCAGAATATAAAATGAAAAGCGAAAATGTTGCAATACCCGAGATCCATACAAAAGATTTTGATGAGATTGAGGAACATATTGATGAAATAGAACAGGAAAAAGAAGAAAAACATTCTATTCTCTATGATAATGTAGCAATTCCTGAGGTTCATATTCATAAAAAGAAAAAATAGAATTCCGATATGCAGGATTCCAACAAAAAATGGCAGTACATTCTTCCAGTTCTGGTTAATGTACTGCCTGTTTGTTATTATGCTTCTGCTCTCATTTTTGCATATAATTGTTTTCTCACAAAGTAATAACAGATCACCTGTAATACGATTGTTATGATCCAGGATGCTGGATATGATATAAATAAAATATCCAAAGATCTATGATTCGGGAAGATCCAGAAAATCCATACGATTCTTGTTCCTACTGTCCCAATGATCGAAAGGATCATTGGCACACCAGAACGCCCCATTCCACGAAGTGCTCCAGGAAACAGATCCATAAATCCACAGAGGAAATACGTAACCGTTGTATATAACAAGATTTCCATTCCACATTGAATTACTTTTGAATTACTTGTATAGATCGTCAAGAGTTTAGGACCAAAGAAATAAGCACTGTTTCCCAAGATCATCATTGCGACAAATGATAAAATCAGACAGTCGATCAAGACACGATCCATTCGTTTCCATTTTCCAACACCATAGTTCTGACTGGTAAAACTCATGCAAGCCTGTGTCACTGCATTCACTGTAACATACAAAAATCCAAAAATATTATTTGCTGCCGTATATCCTGCCATTGCGATCGATCCAAAAGAATTCACTGATGACTGCAATAATACATTAGAAAAATTAATAACAGTGCTTTGAATTCCTGCTGGAATTCCCACCTGAAAAATCTGTTTTAAATATTCCTTTTGAATCTTTAATTTTGAAAAATGCAGTTGGTAACTTGTTTCTGATCGATACAGACATCGAAGCACAAGTATACTTGAAATCAGCTGTGATATTACCGTTCCGATCGCAACTCCTGCAACGCCAAGATGAAAAATGATAACCAGACACATGTTAAGACCTGCATTTGCAATTCCAGCAACGATCAAATAAAACAGCGGACGTTTTGTATCTCCGACCGCTCTTAAAATGGATGCTCCATAATTATAAAGCATAAAAAACGGCATCCCCATAAAATAAATTCTCATGTAAAGAGTGGAAAGATTGATCACATCATCTGGTGTATCCATTAATTCTAATACTGGTTTTGCAAAGATCAATCCTACAAAGACCATAATAATTCCGCTGATCAGCGCCAGTGTGATTGCCGTATGAACGGTTTCAGACATTTCTTTATCTTTGCCCGCCGCATAAAATCTTGCGGATAAAACATTCGCTCCAAGGGATATTCCAATAAATAAATTGGTAAACATATTGATCAGGGCAGTGGTTGATCCAACCGCTGCAAGCGACTGGCTCCCACTAAATCTTCCAATAACTATAATATCCACTGCATTAAACATCAGCTGCAAAATTCCGGATAACATCAATGGTAACGAAAATGAGATCAGTTTATCCATAATCGTTCCATTGCACATATCAATTTCATATTTATTACGTTTTATTGTTGAACTCATTGCCTTACTCAAATACCTTTTTTATACTGTCATAGTGCAGGAAAATTCCTTCCTGTGCAAATACTTTGATCTCATCTATTGAGGCAAACATATAGCCGTCAATCTCTGCTTCCTGAAAGTTTACATCACTGTCATCGATATCTAATGTAAAACGATAAACATCTACAAAATAGTTATCTCCTTCTCCTGGATTCTCTCTCTTGTATGTAAACATATATCCGCCTTCAGCATCTTTAACATCCAATCCTGTTTCTTCTTTCACTTCACGAAGAACTGCATCATAAGATGCTTCCCCTGCCTGTGCAGCACCACCAGACACTTCCCACCATCCTGGTGCCCATGCCTTTGTCATAACTCTCTTTGTGATCAAAAATTTGCCATCTGATCTTCTAATGACTCCAAGAACTGTCAGATGATATTCATCATCTTTTAATGTCCAGTCATTTCTCTTCATTGTACGGCCTGTCAGTTGTTTATTCTTATCGTAAATGTCCCATCTTTCTTCCATTTTTGCATTTCTCCTTGGGTGTGTTTCTTTATTAATCTTAACATTTTACGAAATTTATTGCAAATTGTGATTTGTAGTTTGAAGACGGAAATTATTGGTGGAATATTATAAAAAGAGATCATGTGTCTGCAACCCACTCGCGTTCGGACTCCCACGTAGCTGTACTAAGCTCCTGAATGGTCTAACGACCATCCACTCGCTAAGTGCAGACGTGTCCGTACGGTTGCCGACACATGATCTCTTTTTATAATATTCAAATAATTTACGTGATTCAAACCACTATACAGTGTGTATGTTAAACGGTATTGACTGATAAGTTTTGGATTCGTTGACAGAAGATGAAAGAGCTTAAACAGCACCGATTTGTTGGGATGTTTAAGAAGCATAATAACATTACTTTCTGTCTGAAAGTTCCCTATTTTACAACCAATGCTGTCCTCCATACACACCCACTTAAATTTTTCAATCTTGTAATTGTCCACACTTTAGACTTTAGGTATATGATAAAAAATAAATAAACGATCGGAAGAGCAGCATTAGAATTTTGCCACGTTTTTTACGGATTCGCAGCCGGCTTGGTGCGTTGTTTGAGCCTCAAAGAGTTCTGTTTTCAATACCCTTGAAGGCGAGTTACGCAAGGAAAGCCGGCGGATCAGCGATCTGTAAAAAACGTGAGGAAAATTCTCTAGCTGCTCTTCCGATCGTTTATTTATTTTTTATCATATACTCAAAATCTACAGTTGGCCAACTTACAAAATTAAATTTTTTCTTGTGCATAAATAGATATATTCCCATTCACCCCATAAGCAATCACACAGACAATAACAAACAGCACCATATCAGCTCCTCCAAACACTTCTAATCCAATCATGATCGGTGCGATCAGTGTATTTGTTGCGCTTCCAAAGACTGCTGCATATCCTAGTGCTGCACATAACATTGGTGGTAATCCAAGTAGACCTCCAAGGATCACTCCAAGAGATGTTCCTATCGAAAACAGTGGTGTAACTTCTCCACCCTGAAATCCAATTGCCAGTGTAAAAATCGTAAATAATAACTTTAGGAGCCAATCATAACTATAGATTGTCTGTCCTGCGAATCCTGCTGAGATTATATTTGTTCCAAGTCCACTATATCTTGATCCGTGAATAATAAACAATAATGCTGCTAATGGAATTGCCATAACTCCGATTCTTAAATACTGATTCATGATCGTTTCTCCCATGAATACTTTTAACTTACTTAATGAAAAAGAAAATAATCTTCCAGTCAGTCCAAATAAAATTCCAAGTATGATTACTGATATGATCGTTTTCGTACCAGTTAAATTTATGGTATTTTTAATCGCAACTGAAAATTTTTCTAACCCCAGGCTATGAGATGTAAATGCTGCTATATATGCAGACGCCAATGCTGGCAGTAGTGCTTCATAATCCATTTTCCCGATTACGATTACCTCGATTGCAAAGAATGTTGCACTTAATGGTGTCTGAAATAACCCTCCAAATCCTGCTGCCATACCGATGACTAACATTATTCTTCCATTCTCTGGGAAGTTTAATTTTCTTCCGAGTGCATGAGACAGGGTTGCTCCGATCTGAACTGCAACTCCTTCTCTGCCAGCACTTCCTCCGAATAGATGCGTTAACCATGTTCCGATCATTACTAATGGAATTAGTAGTAATGGGATGGCATCTGTTTTTTGCTGGCCAACTTCGAAAATGAGTTTCATTCCTTTTAGACTTAGTTTACTGAATACGTAATACATTGCTGTGATCACCAGCCCAGCAATTGGCAGGAATGGCAGTAAATATTGATAATGTATGGTCCTGAACTCTGAAATTGCGATCAGCACTCTTCCAAACAAGGCATCGATCGTACCTACAATAATTCCTACAACGATTGCCATGATGATATATTTTAGCAGTTGTATAATATAGTCTTTCTTTTGCATTTTCCTAAAATCCTTTCTTTTTTATATAATCCAAACATCAAAAAAGCTGATAACCCCTGTGTTCATTACACAGAAGTCATCAGCTTAATAAGCGGTTTCGAATCTCTTCGAGGGAGAACTTCATTCCCTTTTTCTTTTGTTAAGATAGCATATTTTTTATTTTGTGTCAATTTTGTAATTTATTCTAATATTTCTTTTACTTCTGATTCTTCAATATTGTATTTTTCTGCTTCATCCGCTTAATCACTTTAAGCCGTGTAAATTCCTCTCTTTCCTTCTCTTCCAACTCATTCGAAATCTTATAAACCAACCCGGTATAAGTCGGAATCGTAATATTCTTCAACGCATTTGCCCTCTTCTGCGTTTTCTTAATACTAGTTGCTAAACGATACGCCGCGTTTTCAACCATTGACAATTTAATTGTCAGATCCTTCACCTGCCGAAACGCTTCCCTGGCAACATCAATTGATTCAAATGTCCCATCCATCGCATATGTCAACTGATTCTCATGTGCATCATATTTCACATGTGGAATCTCTGTTCCCATGATACTTCTTGTCTGAATCTGTATCGAGTCCTCGATCGGAACTGTATAGGCAAGTTCTTCTACCTTACTGATCCCATGCTGGATATTCGCCCTCTGAAGGCATGCATACGCTCTTGTAAATGTTGTATCAATCTCTTCCTGAATATCTTTCGCCTCATCGATTAGATCCATCAGCTCACGAATCAGGATATTTCTTTTTTTATCCATCAGATCGTAACCCTGTTTTGCCAATGTAAGAGAGTTCTTGGCTGCGATCAGATTTCCTTTGGTCGGGAATTCTCGTGGGTCCATAATCTCACCACCTTTAGCTTTCCTGCTCTTTTGGCAGGTATTTATCGATGATCTTCGTGTCGATTCGATCCAATTCTTCTCTTGGCAGGATCTTTAATAATTCCCATCCAAGATCCAATGTTTCGATCATGGAACGGTTTTCTTCCGGCCCCTGACCGATATATCGTTCCTCAAATGCCTTTCCAAATTCCAGATATTTTTTATCAATTGGGGATAACTCATCTTCTCCGATAACAGATGCTAAGTTTCTTGCTTCTCCCACTTTCGCATAAGCGGAAAATAACTGGTTTGCAAGATCCTGATGATCTTCTCTTGTGTATCCTTCTCCGATTCCATCTTTCATCAGACGAGAAAGCGATGGCAAAACACTGATTGGTGGATAAATGGTCTGTCCGTTTAAGTTACGATCCAGTACGATCTGCCCTTCTGTAATATAACCGGTTAAGTCAGGAATTGGATGAGTGATATCATCATTTGGCATAGTTAAGATTGGTAACTGTGTGACCGAACCTTCTGCTCCTTCGATGATTCCTGCACGTTCGTATAATGTTGCAAGTTCACTGTACAAATATCCTGGATATCCTTTTCTGGATGGAATTTCTCCTTTCGATGAAGATACCTCACGCATCGCTTCCGCAAACGATGTCATATCTGTCAGGATAACTAAGATATGCATATTACAGTCAAATGCAAGATATTCTGCTGCAGTTAAGGCTACTTTTGGTGTGATCAATCGTTCTACAACTGGGTCATTTGCAAGATTTAAGAACATACATACATGATCTGCAACACCACTTTCCTCAAATGTCTTCTGAAAGAAATCCGCAACATCATGTTTGACACCCATTGCTCCAAAGACTACCGCAAATGGCTCATCTGAACCATCACCAAGAGATGCCTGTTTTACGATCTGGGCTGCCAGCTGATCGTGTGGAAGTCCGTTTCCTGAGAAGATGGGAAGTTTCTGTCCACGGATCAGTGTTGTTAATCCGTCAATTGCTGAAATACCTGTACGGATATAGTTTCTTGGATATTTTCTGCGGACCGGATTTAATGGAAGACCGTTGACATCTCGTTTGACATCGGTGATCAGTGGTCCTAATCCATCGATTGGTTTTCCGATTCCGTTAAATGTTCTCCCTAGCATATCTGGTGCAAGAGAGACTTCCATCGGGTGTCCAGTTAATTTTGTTCTTGTATTATCAAGGGACATATTTTCCGTTCCCTCAAATACCTGAATCACCGCTTTATCTTCGTATAATTCAATGATCCTTCCGATTTTTTTCGTTTTTCCATCAACCGTAAATTCGACGATCTCATCAAAAAATGCGTCCTGTACTCCTTCCAGAATGACAAGCGGACCATTGATGCTGCTTAGTCCTAAATATTCAATTCCCATAAAATGACCGCCTCCTTATGCATTCTTTTCCAGTACTGCGTCATAGAAATCATCAATCTGTTTACGGTAAAGATCCAGTAATTGCAGATTGTCATTCGGAACATCGTATTTGATCGCAATGACTTTCTCAAAGATCCCTTCTGCTTTTAGCACGCTCATTGGCATTCCTCTCGCTACAAGTTCCCTGCTCTTTTGATACAGATATAAAATAACTTCCATCATTTTAAATTGCTTCTCCATGGACACGCAAGTGTCATCTTTATGGAAAGCATTTTGCTGCAGAAATCCTAATCGGATCACCCTTGCGATCTCTAACGTTAATTTCTGATCATCTGGAAGAACATCCCCACCGATCAGTTTTACGATCTCCATCAAACTACTTTCCTGATTTAAGATCGCCATCAGACGATTTCGATAGTCCACAAAATTGGGGGATACATGATCTCTGTACCAGCCGCCGAGATCTGTCAGATATTCACTGTAACTCGTTAACCAGTGAATCGCTGGAAAATGTCTTGCGTAAGCCAAAGATTTATCAAGTCCCCAGAAGCAACGGACAAATCGTTTGGTATTCTGTGTAACTGGCTCTGAGAAATCTCCTCCCTGTGGAGATACTGCACCGATGATCGTTACAGAACCATCCGTTCCATTTAGGTTGTGCATCATTCCAGCTCTCTCATAAAAGGCAGATAATCTGGAAGCTAAATATGCCGGAAATCCTTCTTCTGCTGGCATCTCTTCCAGACGACCGGACAATTCTCTTAACGCTTCTGCCCATCTTGAAGTAGAATCCGCCATGATCGCGACATCATATCCCATATCACGGTAATATTCTGCCAACGTAAGTCCTGTATAAATAGATGCTTCACGTGCTGCTACCGGCATATTGGATGTGTTGGCGATCAGTGTTGTTCGGTCCATCAATGGATTACCACTCTTTGGATCAACTAATTCTGAAAATTCTTCCAATACCTGTGTCATCTCATTTCCACGTTCCCCGCATCCGATATAAATGATAATATCCGCATCGGACCATTTCGCAATCTGATGCTGTGTCATTGTCTTTCCAGTACCAAAACCACCTGGAATTGCCGCAGTTCCACCTTTGGCAATCGGAAACATTGTATCCAGTATCCTCTGGCCTGTTACCAGTGGCACACATGCCGGAATCCTGTCGTGAACAGGTCTTGGAACCCTGATTGGCCATCTCTGGATCATTGTTAACTGTTTTTCCGTTCCATCGTCCAATCTTAACGTGATCATATGATCCTTGATCGCATGTTCTCCATCAGATGCCACAAAGGTAACCGTTCCTGTAAGATCTGGCGGCACCATGCATTTGTGTACGATGGCTCTTGTTTCCTGCACTTGGGCATAGATATCACCGCCATGAAGAACATCTCCTTCATTGACAACTAATTTTGTGTCCCACAATTTCTCCATATCAAGCGAATCTACGCTGATACCTCTTGTGATAAATGCACCTGCATTTTCTGCGATCCTCTCTAAGGGACGTTCAATTCCATCAAAAATGTTATCAAGGATTCCGGGAGCTAATGTGACAGATACTGCCTCCCCGCTTGCTTCCACGATCTCGCCCGGTTTTAATCCTGATGTTTCTTCATATACCTGAATCGTCGTACGGTCTTTATCTAGAGAAATGACTTCTCCAACTAATTTTTCTTTGCCGACATAAACCATTTCTGACATCTTAAATCCAGTATTTCCAGCCAGATAAATGACAGGTCCGTTAATTCCATAAATTGTTTCAGTCTTACTCACCTGTCACACCCCCTTTAAAGGTAAATTCTTCGTATTCTTTCTCCAAAGCACCTGAAAATGAATGATCGATCAAGATATTTCTTCCCGGAATAATCGAACGGATTCCTCCAAGAAAATCTTCTTCGCTGACTGTTACTGTCATTCCAGTTCGTTTTTCGAGGAATTCTTTTTTGTCCTCATCCGAACTGTTAATATAGATTGTCAATGGATTCCCATCTGCGAATCTCGCCGCTTTTGCAATATAGGATACAAGTAATTCTTTATACGCTTCGGTTTTCATGTATTCTTCTGCCATTTCCCGGACTTCCTCAAACAATTTATTTTTTAATTCATTCTGCACTCGGCTTAATTGTCTTCGAAGTTTTAGCTGCCCTTTGGATGTTACTGTATTTAACTGCTGCCTTGCCGATGCTGTTTCGGTCTTGATCCTCGTATCTGCCTGCATCACAGCTTCTTGTTTATGTGTTTTGAACACGCCTTCCAATGCCTTCTGATGCTGATCTATGATTTCATTTCCTCTGGCTCTTGCTTCTTCCATGGCAGCTTCTCTGATATGTGAAATCTTTTCTTCTACTGTCAATGTTGTCACCTTCCTTCTACAGCCGGCTTACAATTTCAATCCAATCGCCTCATTGACATAAGACGTGATAAAATCTTTCTTCCGTCCAGTTCCGTGCCTGTCAGGAATCTCGATCAGAAGCGGCATTTTCCGCTCCAGCTTGATCTCGTCGATCAATTCTGGAAATTCTCTTCCAAATTTCTCTGTCAAAAGCACGATCCCAATCTCTGGATCACTCATAGCTTTCTCGATTGCTTCTTTTAATTCATCCCTTTCATGAACTACGATCCCATCAACCCCGGCTAACCGCATTCCTGTCAATGTATCTACGTTATCGCTGATCAAATACATCTTCATAATTATCACTTCCTGATCTATCCAAGTTTACCAATGATCATAAATGAAATGATCAATCCATACAGACAGACACCTTCTGCCAGACCTACGAAGATCAGTGATTTACCTAAAGCACTTGGATCTTCACTGATTGCTCCTAAAGCTGCACTTGCGGCACTCGCTACGGCGATACCACCACCAACACAAGAAAGTCCTGTTGATAATGCTGCTGCCAGATATCCAAGTCCTGTAGCCATTCCTGCATCAGAACCTGCTTGTGCTGCCTGTACCGGATCTGTGACAAACATCATCACTCCGGCGATCACAATGATCCCGAAGAAGAAAAAAGCGTTAAATGCAATACTTCGTTTATAACGTTTCTTTGTTCTCTCTCCATGAAGAAAATAACCAAATGGAATAAATATACTTAAGATTAATGCTGCGATGATCGCTAATTTGATTGCTAATGTCATAACCGATACCTCCTAATTTTCCTTGCCTGCATGATTGTCATACGGATGGAATTCTCTTCCTGATCCCGTATAGAAACGACTGAACATTTCATAATATTCCAGACGCAATACCTGAATTCCGACAACCAGACCTTCTAGTCCACACACGATAATATTTCCAAGAACAATGATGATCCAGTTTGGATTTCCTGCTCCATCTGTGATCCCTCCGAGCATCAGAACAACTTCCATCATAGCCGCATGGCTCACTGCAAATGCCCCGATACGCACAAATGAGATCGTGTTAGAGAAGAAACTTAACATCGTCTCGAACAATTCAAAAAATCCCTGCACCAGAAACATTCCAACGCCGCCTTCTGCTTTTGGTTTCTTTCCTTCCACGAGCTGTCCTAATGGTTCTTTTAATAAGAACATGATCACTGGAATTCCAAGGAAAATGATCATCATGATATTTCCTGGTGTTTTATGACCTGTCATATAAAGCACGATCGTTAAGACAAGGAATCCATAAAATACAAGTCCTGCAACTCCATTTGGGCTGAAGAATAAATTTTCTTTATCCCCACGTTTCTTTGCATTGATGATCTGAAACACCATCGCAAGCAGGATCAATGCCATACCAAATGCAACTGCCACGATAAATACAGTATTTAACTGCCCAACAAACGGTAATTTCATCATCGCATGCATTGGCGATAACCACATTGGTTTAATGATCGTTCCTTCAAATCCAAAGAAGCTTCCAAACATAAAGCCAAAGAATGTAGAAAAAATTCCGGCAACAGAAATGATTCCTGCTAGATTCCATTTCTTGATCTTATATAGTAATCCCCCGCCGATAAACAAACACAATCCCTGACCAACATCCCCAAACATCGCTCCAAAGATAAAGGTATAAGTCAGTGCCACGAAAATGGTTGGATCCATCTCATCATGGGATGGCAGTCCATACATTCTGATAAACATTTCAAATGGTTTGAAGAATTTGGGATTCTGTAATTTCGTTGGTGGATCACCGAAGAATTTTTCTCTTCCTTCTTCAACAATGATCGTAATCCTATCATCATCTTTTGTCTCCTCAATAAATGCCTGTGTATCTTTTTCACTCATCCATCCACAGAGAATGTAGTAATCTTCCTGTTCTTCATTTTCCATACAGGCTGCCATTTTACGCACATCGAAGTTATTGGATAATTCTTCTAACTTATATCTCGCTCCTCGAATCTTCTTTGCCTTGACTGATAAGAAATCTTTCATCTGTTTCTGGACATTTTCGATTTCTTTTTCAATCTCATCGATCTGATTTCTTAAATTTCTGCAAATCTCTGCCGGCATTCCTTCGTAATCGTCTGGAAGTGCGATATTTTCAAAATGCAGAGATTTAAAGGTAGAATCAATCTTTCCCATCTCCTTATGTGCCGCAAAATAACATCCATACACATAATTTTCATTTCGGATTCCTTCTAAAAAAATTGCATTGAGATCATCGAATAAATATTTTTCAAGTTTCTGATAATACTCTACGTTTACTCGTCCGAATCTGACTTTCATATATTGATAGCCATAAACTTCTTTTAAATTTAACTCTAAAGGCTGAAACGGTTCAAGTTCATGAAGTTTTTCTAATAATTCTTCTTTCTGCTTCTTTAACCGGTCTTCCCTTGCCTTAAGGTCCAGATAATCATGATTGAGATCCCTGATCATTGTCAGGATCTCATCTGCCGTAAGAGATGTATCCATCTCTCCTTTTGGCTGTGCAAGCATCAATACATACTGTTCCGCTTTAGAAAGCGGTTCTTTGTAAGGATTCACATCCATAAACGGCATGAGGTTATCTGTCGTTTTCAATTCTGTGATCGCATTTTCCAGCTGCATTTCGTATTTGGAAAGGTAAGATGCACTTACCCTGTCAATATCAGTTCTCGGTCCGGAAATGCTTAAGAATTTCATCTTTACGATCATGATGCATTACCTCCTTGACGTCGTTGCTTTTGCACCAGATACTGTAATGTCTCCCGTTGTGATAATCCATAGCGAATACATTCCAGTGCCGTGGTGATCTTATAAATCTCTTCCTCCTTTAAAAATAAATATTGTTGTATACTTGCCAGAGAATACGGATGGTTTCTGTAAGCGATCGTTAAGATATGTTCCACACATTCATTCACAATACTCTCAATCTGCACCTGTTCTCCAAACTCATATTTCTTTCCGTAATAAGTTTCATTTAATCTTCTTCTGAATTCTTCCACTGATGGCGCTTCGACCAGATCTTTAAATTCCTGATTCGAAAGTTTATGTTGAATCGGAATTAACAATGTGTAAATATCTGGTGCGAGCATATGGTAATATTTCTTTGCTCGGTAAATCCATTGAAGATTTAATAGATCGATCTTTGCTCCTAATTCTTTAGTCAGCATTTCCTTATCTTTTTTATCCCAATTTCCCTTGCGTTCTTTCCACATCATAGAAAAATAATATAAATCCAATGCCAGTTCATAATCCGCTAATGTCGATGCCCCTGACTGTCGGATTCTTGACAGTGGTGCGTAATATTCTGTATTCTTCAGGTAATCTACCAGATGATCAATATTCTTTGCCGTCACTAGCTGGTCAATCCGTATCTTTGAATATTTATCAAAAAATGGCTTTTTGTAATTCAGATCAAATGGTACATTACTGTGATTAAATACAATTCTTAAGCAATATCGAACCAAATCTACTTCATACCGCTTCATAAAGATCTTTAAAAAATCTTTTTGCTGCATATCTGCGAAACGATAAAGTCTTGTGTAATCATCATATAATGACTGGATCAGGACTTTTTCGATATTACCTCTGTGATACAGTGATTCATCCATCTGTGTGATAAATTTTCCGTACGATTTTGTCTGTTTCAGATATTCAATGATATCTGTCACTGTATTCATAGAAGCCAACTGTTCATAATCCTGTGGTTTTAAAAGCTTTGCACGCATTGCTGCGACTTTCGTCACAATTCCGCTGTAGCGCATCACATCTCTCAATGCTATCGCCTCCTATACTTTGATCACCCGCTCTAATATCTGTTTTGCATATTCGCTGTGATGTTCTTTGAAGTCTTGTTTTAAAGATTCTATTTCATTGTTATTCTGTTCTTCTTGTTTCTTTAGAAGTTTTTCCATGTTTGTTGCAAGATCCGACTGAATCTTTAATATCTTTTCGTTCGTCTCCTTTTCCATATCTGCATCAAATGCATCCCTCTTTTTCTGCATCTGCATTTCCATCTGATGCTTTTGTTCCTGCGCATTATCTACGATCGCACGCGCTGTCTTTTCGATCTCTGAAAGTTTCTCTGCTATTCTTTCCATCAGTAAAACCTCCTTTCATACCAACCATTGTAGTCCTTTCTATTTATTTTTGCTAGTATTTTATCTGTTTTTTTACATGTATTTAGCAATTATTCACAATTTTTTGACAGTTTTCATGCAATGTTTTACAATCTGTTGTATTATTATTTAAAATGATCGATTTTCCCACAATAATTCGCGATCGTCTTGATCAACACCTCAGATTCCAACGGTTTCGCCAAATGCTCATTCATTCCCGCTTCCAAAACTCTCCTACGATCTTCCGTAAATGCATTCGCTGTCATCGCAATGATCGGAATATCTCTGGCATTTTCTTTATTGCTCCATCTTATATATCTCGCTGCTTCTAATCCGTCCATCACCGGCATCATCACATCCATTAAGATAATATCAATTTCTCCTAGTTTCGATTCTTTGAAAATTTCCAATGCTTCTTTTCCATTAAATGCCTTAATTACATTCGCCCCGGCACTCTCCAGAACAAATTCTGCAATTTCCATATTCAATTCATTATCTTCGACAAGCAATACATTGACACCCTTGATCGATGCTTTTTTTATCTCTTTTGTCTTAAGTTCTTCGTGCTTTATATTATGATCGATCTGAAATGGAAGCTCAATATAAAACGTCGTTCCCACACCTTGCTCACTCTCAAATGAGATTGTTCCTCCCATTTTCTCTACAAGACTTTTTGTGATCGGCATCCCAAGTCCCGTTCCACCATAAACTGTTCGTGCCCATGCTTTTTCCTGTGCAAATGGCTCATAGATCGTCTTTTGGAATGATTCACTCATTCCAATTCCAGTGTCTTCACATTTAAATCGAATAATAATAGTATTGTAATTTTTCTGAATTTCATTAAATTCTATGCAGATCTTTCCATTATTTTTGTTATATTTGATCGCGTTTGTTAAAATATTCATCACAACTCTTTTTACATGCACTGGACTTCCGATCAAATCTTCATGAATCACATTATATTTATGTACAACTATATTAATTCCTCTCTCTCTAGCCTGTTTTTCAATAACCATTCGAATCTCTTGAAACAATTGAAAGAAATTAAAACTTCTTCTCTCCAGGATCACTTCTTCCGATTCCAATTTTCCCATATCCAAAACTTCATTGATCAATTCTAGTAAGAAGCCTGATGCTTCCCATATTTTTTTGCGGCATTCTGATTGTTTTTCTATATCACTTTTATAATAATCTCCAACTTCTACCATTCCCCGGATTCCATTGATCGGTGTCCGGATATCATGGCTCATTCTTTGCAGAAATTCTGTTTTGGCAATATTGGCTTTCTTTGCTTCTTTTGCTGATTTTTCTAATTCTCTTTTATACTCTTCTTCTCGTTGTTTCTGAATGCGTTCATATTGTTGATTGGATCTTGCTTTGATCGTCATTAAGATTGCCACAAAAATTCCATATAAAATAACCGCTATTCCAATGTTACTCGTCAATGTTTTTACAAGATTCCTGTCTTCTGCATACACGTAAATATAATAATTTCGTCCCTTATCAAGACTTGTAAAATATTGTTTGATACCGTTTCGGATGATTGCAAACTGTCCTACTTTTACACTTTGTCGGATCTCATTAATAATAGAATCTTCCTCTACCTTTGTATCAATTAATTTTTCATCATTTGATGCTATAATATCATTTCCATTTGTGATTACGATCGTTCCATCATTTTCCCGCTTATATCCAGCAAGCACGTTTTGGATTGTAAGATTATTGTTTTTCGCATATTCGGTTTTTACATACTGATATCCTATAACCGTTCCTTTTGCATCCTTTCTTCCATACGATGCCAGATCAATATAGCCTCCATTTTTCAGCTCAATTCTTGCCATATATGATTTTTGTGGATAATTCTTTACATCACGAAGTGTTTCTTTCTCCATGACATAACCCAAAACTTTTTTAAATCTTGGTCCAGTATGATATTGTGCAATTTGTTTATTCTTATCATTTAATACAATAATCCCCGTAAGTCTTTGTTCCCTTGCATACTGTTTTAAATATTCTTTTTCCAATGCCTGTCTATCTGTTTTGAAATTTCTCGCCGTCTGCTGGACTTTTTCAACCATTCTGACAAGACTTCTTGCTTCAACTGCTTCATTAAAACTGTTATACATGAAATATTGATCCTTGATGTATTCCATCGTCGAATGAATCCTGTTTTTGGTATTGTTTGTTTCTATTTTTACGGACACAAAAAGAACTGTCAAGACAACGATCACACAGCCAACAATACTCAATGTCCATAATCTTTTATCCGCTTTATCTCTCAAGGCTGTTCACCTCCAGATATTTTTCTGCATCAGGAACATATTTTTGTAGAATTTTTTTGGCACTTCCATCTTTGACCATTGCTTTTAATGTCTTTGACAGTTCTTTTTCTATTCCTCTTTTATCATTTTTTGCAAACGCAACACCAATTCCAGTCTCAAGAATATCTTCATCAAGAATTCTGTATTTTGCTTCAAAATCAGACATATACTGTCTGATCGAGATCTCATGTGCTGCAATAGCGTCTACATATCCTCTGCTCAGAGAAGTATAGATCAATTCTCTGTTTTCCATACTGTAGACTTGTTTTACTTTTGGTATTTTGGGATCTGTTTGTTTTAGAAATAATTCCTCTGGTTTGGTTGTAGACTGAACCGCAATGATTTTATTCTTAAGATCAGACAACTTATTGATCTTGCTGCTGTCGTTCACTGCGATCACCTGACGGCTCAGCATATAAGGACCTGCCCAGTGATAATCATTTTCTCTTCCTGTCACTGAAAAGCACGCCCATATACAATCTATTTTTCCTTGTTCCACAAGATTTTTCTTATTCTCCCAATCAATATTTACAAAGACCGGCTTATAACCCATACGATGAAAGGCTTCTCTGGCAAATTCTACATCGATTCCTGCCTGATTGCCATTCTCATCGGTATAGTTAAATGGCGGATAATTGTCTCCACCGATCATAATCTCTTTGTTCGCATCTTTTGTTGTTTTTCTAGTCTGATCTTTTGTCTTTCCACATGCACAAAGAAAGCAGCCTAATACGAAAAAGACCATGACTTCAATCATAAGCTTCTTTAACTGCATAGTTTACCTCGTATGATCTGTTTGTAAATAATGTCCTAAACTCTTGTAACCATTGCCATCAATCTTCTTTGTTTTGCATATAATTTCACTGTATTAGATACTCTCTGATAGACAATATTGGCATCAAATGGGCGGTTAATATAATCAGAAACTCCCATCTCATAAGCTCTTCTGATATAATTCGCAGAATCCTCACTTGAGATTATAATAACTGGAATATCTGAGATTAAACGCTCTTCTTCCATATATTTCAAAACTTCAAAACCATCCTTTTCTGGCATAATGATATCTAATAGTACAAGCGAAATTTTCATTCCATATTCATCGATCTTATGCAATGCTTCATTTCCACCATCAGCTTCTATGATTTCGTAGGTTTCCTCTAAAATCTCTTTCAAGATCGCACGGTTAAATTCTGAATCATCAACGATCAAAATTCTAGGTTTATTCTGAATTTTTTCCTTTTTAAATATCGTTTTATCACATTCTGTTATGACCTGTGCCTTATGATCTTTTGCCTTATACATCAACTGGTCTGCTTTCGCGATCGCCTCATCGATCTTCCCATCTTCCGATATCACTCCTCCAATACTTGCTGTAAGCTTCAATCTAGGGCAGTTTGGAATCGTTGCATTCTCAATAGCCTCTTGAATCTGAAGCAGTTTTCCACGCAAAGTACCTCTTACCATATCCGACAAGATCAATAAAAATTCATCTCCGCCATAACGTATTAACTTATCTGTCTTGCGAATACAATTCTTGATCACATCCGCAACAATACAGAGAACCTGATCTCCCATATCATGTCCATAAGTATCATTATACAATTTAAAATCATCCAGATCGATCATCGCAACCCCTGCTGAATTCTGCATATTACGAATCTCATCTTCAAAATATCTTCGATTGTAAACGCCTGTTACCGGATCTATGTATAATTTATCCTGATACCCTTTTAACTTGCCAACAAGTTTGTCCCTTCCATCGGTATCGATCAACGTATCATTCTCAAGATGCTTAACAAGTTCCATGACACATGCTTCATCATCTATTTCCAAATATCTTGAAATCACCAAAAAAACATCTGCATCCAAAAATTCCAGTTTTGTTTTTTGTTTCTTCTCCGCGTATGCTTTCATTGATGTACAATTCTCACATGGTTTATTCTTCTTCCAAAAATCATAGCACTGACACATTCCAATTTTTACTCCGATGCGTGGATCATCTTGCATCTGCTCAAAAAAATCCCCCTCCAAAAACCTGACAACATCAAATACTTTCTCCAGCATCTTAGCTTCTTCTGCTGCCTGTTGTCTGGTTATCTTTACATTCTGGTTCACTTCTTATCCCCTTCCTATTTTTATTTGATATATTCCCCTAATTTACTTAAATACCCTTTTATGATAGCACATCATTTTGTCGTTTTCCATCGAGAAACCTGAATTATACAAAGATTTCCTAAATTAATATCAAATTTCTTTTTTTATATAAAAAAAGAAGGGAGATATAACATTAAAGTATGTGTATCTTCCTTCTTATTCTTATGATCTTTTATAATACTTTGCTTAAAAATGCCTTTGTTCGCTCTTCCTGTGGATGGTCAAAAATCTGTTCTGGTGTTCCTTCTTCAAGGATTCCTCCACCATCCATGAAAAATACACGATTGGCAACTTCTCTTGCAAATCCCATCTCATGAGTTACGACAACCATTGTCATACCTTCTTGGGCAAGCTGTTTCATAACTTCTAATACTTCTCCAACCATCTCAGGGTCAAGTGCTGAAGTTGGTTCATCAAACAGCATGACTTCTGGTGATAATGCCAGTGATCTTGCGATCGCTACACGCTGTTTCTGTCCACCAGATAACTGCGCTGGATAATTATCAGCTTTATCACCAACGCCTACACGGTTTAACAATTCCATCGCTTTTTCTTTTGCCTGCTCTTCTGTCATCATCTTGTGACGGATCGGAGCTAATGTAACATTCTCAAGGATTGTCAGATGTGGGAATAAGTTAAAATGCTGAAATACCATTCCAACTCGTTTTCTCATCGCATCTACATCAAAGTCTTTCTCTGTCAAATGCATATCATCGATGACAATATCTCCCTTTGTCGGAGTCTCTAATAAGTTTAAGCATCTTAAAAATGTACTCTTTCCAGATCCGGATGGTCCGATCACGCAAACGCATTCTCCTTTGTCAATATGGCAGTCAATGCCTTTTAACACTTCCAGAGATCCGAAATATTTATGTAAATTCTTAACGTCTATCACTTTGTCTCAGTCTCCTTTCTAATGCGTTTAATCCAAGAGTCAGGATCTTAACGATCACATAATAGATCAATGCTGTTCCAAGCAATGGTGCCAGTGCTTCGAAGATTCTTGAAATTACAAAATCTGATACCTTTGTCAGGTCAACGATCGCTACATATCCTAATATAGATGTTTCCTTGATCAGTACGATAAATTCATTTCCAAGGGCAGGAAGAATATTCTTGATCGCCTGAGGCAAGATAATATCTTTCATTGTCTGTACATAGGATAATCCAAGAGAACGTCCACCTTCCATCTGTCCCTGATCAACCGCCTGAATTCCTGCACGGATGATCTCAGCAACATAAGCTGCACTGTTCAAACCAAAGGTTAAGGAACCTACAAGCAGTCCATTCTGACCTTTTAAAATAACGAAATACATGATCATCAACTGTGTCAATGTTGGTGTTCCACGGATGATATCAATGTACACGTATGCGATCTTCGATAAAAGTGTACTCTTTCCTTTCTGCTCTGCCGTCAAGCGCATTAACGCCAAGATCGTACCAAGTGCTACACCAATAAGAATTGCAATGACAGATACTAAGATCGTCACCTTTAATCCATCAAGATACAGCAGATAGCGCTGCTCGGCGACAAACGCTCTGTAAAATGAATCTAACATTTTGAAACCTTACCTTCCTAATTTCCTAGTTTGCGGAATCAATGTATTTTGCTTTCAGCTTATCATATGTTCCGTCTTTTTTGATTGCTTTGATCTGTTTGTTGATCTCTTCTTTGTATGCTGTGTTACCTTTTGTAATTGCGATACAGTAGTATTCCGCACCTGCAGAGTCAACAACTAATTTTAACTTCTTCGCATTGTTTTTCACAAATTCCTGTGCTGGTTTTTCATCAATAACAACCGCATCAATTGCACCGTTTTTCAGATCCATAACAGCGTCAACACCCTTTCTATAACGTTTTACATCTGTCTTTACGATGACTTTGTTCTTTTCACCAAATTTTTCTCCAGAAGCAATGATGTCACCAGTTGTTCCTTCCTGAACACCAACTTTCTTTCCTTCTAACTGAGATAATTTTTTGATCTTGCTGTCTTTCTTTAAGATAATTGCCTGATTAGATGTATAGTAGCTATCAGAAAAATCTACAGATTTCTGACGTTCTTTTGTCTTTGTCATTCCTGCAATGATCGTATTGATTGAATTAGACTCCATAGCCCCGATCAGAGATTTGAATTCCATGTTCTGGATCTCAACCTTTTTGTCCATACGTTTTCCGATTTCTTTGATCATAGCAATATCGAAACCGTCTGGCTGTTTCTTATCATTCATATATTCGAATGGTGGAAATTCTGCGTTTGTTCCTACGATCAGTTTGTCTGGAACTTTGCTTTCTTCTTTTTTGCTACATCCTGTAAACAGCATAGATGCTGCCAGTACACCAGCTAATGCGACTGTTAAAAACTTTTTCATAATCTGTTCTCCTTTTTAATAATAATTTAGCTTTTATGGAATTTTACATTCCATAATTATATACGTAACTTCTATTTTACAATATCTTACGGAATATTTCAAATGCTGACGGCAATGCATACGTATTTTCTAGTTCTTTTTTTAGTACCCAGACGTAATTTTCACTCTGAATCGGTGTTTTCAAGGAAATTCTTACTCCTTCCATGTGCCATTCCACATGACTGAAAATATGTTTTCCCTTTCCTGCTGCTTTTGTCTTTGCATCTTCCATATGATGCTCTGCCATCCATTCCTTGATATCTTCGGCATCCATTTTCTTATCTTCATTCGGGAACTCCCATAGTCCGGCAAGCAATCCTTTGTCTCCTCTTTTATGGATTGCGACCTGCTCTCCGCATTCTAATAAAAATACAGTCTTATGTTCAATCCGTCTTGCCTTCTTTGGTGTCTTGACCGGTAATTGATCAATGAGATCTTCTTTATATGCCTTACAGACTGTATCCCATGGACATTGATCACATAATGGCTGCCCATTCGGCACGCAAACAGTTGCTCCAAGTTCGATCAATGCCTGATTAAAATCTCCCGGTCGGTCTTCCGGCATAAATTCCATGACTCTTCTTCCCATCGCTTTCTTTGTCTTATCTTTGAGAATATCAGAATCATCTCCCCACAATCTAGTCAGCACACGAAGAACATTTCCATCGACTGCAGGAACCTGTAATTCAAATGCGATCGATCCGATTGCTCCTGCTGTATACATTCCAATGCCCTTCAGCGATAATAATTTATCATAATCAGCAGGCAGTTGTCCACCATATTCTTCAACGATCGTCTGTGCTGCTGCTTTTAAATTCCTTGCTCGATTGTAATAACCAAGTCCTTCCCACAATTTCATCAACCGGTCATCATCTACTTTGGCAAGATCATAAACCGTTGGCAGTACTTCCATAAAACGATCAAAATACGGCTTTACCGCTTCCACTCTTGTCTGTTGCAGCATGATCTCGGAAATCCAGATTCTGTATGGATCTTTATTCTCTCTCCATGGTAAGATCCGTTTATTATAATCGTACCAGTGAAGCAATGATCCGCTTAAATCATATCGTTGTTCCATCTATTTTCCTCTTTCTAAATAATATCCTTCAACAAATATACCAGCCCCTATTCTGACTACTCCCACGGGCAAGCCCGTGGGGTTCTGATTGTCAAGTGTAGCTTGTAATCGTACATCATTTTCAGACTTTGGAGTTACAAGTGTAAGTCTATTTAAATCAGAACTTTCATTACCAAGCAGTCCAACAACCACATTGACGGTAAATTTCTACTTTCGTAAGGAAGTATAGTCAATCTCCCTAAATATGTTTTACGCTATCTTAATTCCGCTATTTAATATTTTGATCTTATTAGCCTTGATCCATTCGATCAGGGCTTTTTCTTTGTTGTAACACTTATCAAATTCAGAAATACATTTGTTTTTATCTATATCTTTAGTTCTGTAATCGTAACAGTATAATAAGAATGATGAATACCAATCTCTTTGTACCAATGTTCCGTCAGTAAGTTTATATATTCTATCAGACAGCTTTTTCTTGATATAATCATCTGCTGTATGGTCATATTGGCTTGCTCTGTAATTATTAGGTACTTCAATATATATACCACCTGATACCTTAAATTTCCGCTCTACAGTAGTTTGAAATCCAGAAGGACATCTGTTCTTTATGGATCTGCCAAAACGCTTTTTCTTATGAAACTTGCCTTTACTATTGACCGTAGTATCTTTAGTTCGTTTCATAAGTTTACTTGCATTTTTAGGTTCCGTGATAAATACATCTCCAAGACTTCTTAAATGATTAGCGTCTTCACTTATTGCAAGCTGTCTGTTTATAGCATTGATACGACATCGTTCAGAGTGTTTAGCTTTTAGCTTTTTATAATGATTAGAATATTTCCAAGTTTTGCGACCTTTTTTAACAGCACCATCATCATTATAGTTTTGCGGATTAGTTGCTCGTCTTGACCTCTCCATAGCACGATAGAGCAGACGTTCTTTTCTTTCAGAAGTCTGTATGCTACTGCCACGCTCTGAAAGATTTTTTAAACCGACTTCTGTATTTGATGTATACGCAACAGTCTGCGTACCAATATCAGCACCTATACTACCCTTACCAAACTTATGTCTTGGATCACCAAACCTATCGTATTTAGGTTTCGCCTTACCTTCAATAGTAAGATGCAAATACACCCTATATTTTCCACGAATAAATTTAGGTACAAGAGTAACATAGCAAGGTCTGTATGTATCAATACAGTATGCTTTGTCTAAAAATTTATTTATTGCTTTATCATTTATGATCTCTGATCTTGATAAATATTCTAAAACCGCACAAACTTCATCTGTTTGAAATCTATCTTTAACCTGTATCCCAAATACATTTCCCTTTAATTTGAATTTTAATTCATTATCTTTAACAGTCATTGAAATGCCACGATTTATCTGTTTTGCCCTGATACAAGGCAACTCACCATATTTAGAAAAATGAATAGTTTTGCCATTGTTATAAAGACATTTTTCAATACCACGCCATATATCTTCAGCTTTTGTAAGGGCAAATACGGCATCAATACTATATTTCTTACCTATATATATCATAGCGTTTCTGCAATGATCCCATGTGACATTGTATTGTTTTTGCATTTCATTGAGCTGATCTGCTAGATCTCTGCGTTTCTTTTTATCTTTGGTAGAACCATAGAGTTTTAGCAACTTGCGATATTTTTTAGTACGTATAAGTTGGTCATAATTCTTTCTCATAAGACCAACAAGCTCATTACCTGCTTTTCTGATCTTATCAGAAAGAATCACGACCTTTTGTACATCAGAAGATGGCATATTGGTTTCTACAACCAAGATATGCCTGTCAGAAAGTTTATGAAATTGTTTTAGAAGTTTTTTATATTCTTTATCACTTATCATTTTTCTGCTCCTCAATATACTTAATTACTGTAGCTTCGCTTATATGTCCGACAGTAGATACAAAGTATCCTCTTGACCATAATACTCCACATTTCGCATAGAACTGTTTTAATTTTGGAAATACTTTAAATAATTCGATAGCACTGATACTTTTTAGGGTTCTTACAACATCACAAGGAGCAACTGTCTGCGGAACATCTATGAAAATATGTATATGATCTGGCATCACTTCGAGTTCTTTGATCTTGTATTTATAATCATTACAAATTTTCTGTAATATCTGTTTAAGAATGATATCGACATTTCCTTGTAATGCTGAAAATCTGAACTTTGGACACCAAATGATATGATACTGTATCAAATATTTACAATGTGAAGCACTATGATATTGTTCCTCACTCACTGTCTTTTTCTCCTAATTGATATTTTTCCTGAATACCTCTACGCATTAAGTCAAGAAAAGTGATGGTTTTTCCTTCTTCAACAGAATAGATACGAGCAAGATTTTCAAGTTCTGTTTTCCATCCAGTAGGAATGGAAATATTTATTTGTACATTGTCACTTTTAGTTCGTGCCATTATTTTTTCCTCCACGACTTGAATGATATTGTGCAGCATTATTTTGTGTTGTTGTATGCGTGTTTATATCATAGTTGCTCTTACTCATGATCTGTTTTCTTTCTATATTTTAATATACATGGATTGTATATTTAATCTATGTATATGTCAAGTGAAATGTGGCTTTCATACCACACGCAAGCGTGTGGGTTTTCGCTACAAATTTATAACAAACCAGTACACAAAACACCATGACGGAAATATCAGGAAAATCCTTTTCCGATCGCTATGCAAAATACATAAACTTCCTGCACTCCCAATTGTTTTAACACTGTCGTCACTGCTTCCGCTGTTGATCCTGTCGTATAAATGTCATCTATCACCAATATCCTTTTCGGCATCCCTGCTTTCTGATATTCTTTCAAATTTCCACGAAAAGCTTTCTTTAAATTGTTTTTTCTCTCTCCTGGGCTTAATTGTTTCTGTGGTTTCGTATCATGGATTCTTTCCACAATCTTTGTATACATCGGTTGATCCAACATCTCTGCAATCCCCTTTGCAAAGATTTCTGCCTGATTAAACCCTCTCTTTCTTCTCTTTTTTTTATGAATCGGCACCGGAATTACCGCATCTGCTTTTAGTCGCAGCAATTCCCTGTATTTTCTTTTTCGAATTTCTTCCAAATAATACTGTGCAAATTTTCTCTCATTCTTATATTTGATCGCAGCCAGTGAATCAGTAACTGGTTTCTGGTAAATACATAACCCCATACCACGTTCAAAATTCTTCGGATGCTGTCTGCAGTCACTGCAATATTCTTTTTCCTGATTCTTCATTGATTTTCCACAAGAATAACATGTGGGTTCTTTGATAAAAATCTGCTTTTTACTGCATATTTTACAGATATGTTCTCCTTTGTCCAATAATTCTTTGGCACATAACGGACAGATCGGAGGAAATAGAAATGATAACATAAGATACCCCCCTTATTCAATCACATCATTTGATCTTGTTTAAAAATTGTAGAACTTTGTTTTATTTATATATTTTATCCAATTATACATGTAAGAAAAAGCACCCAAAAATTAATGTGGTGCTCTCTCTTTATTGCCAAATTTGGTGTATTGTCCGAGCCATACAAGCTCTACACTACCTGTTGAACCATTTCGCTGTTTGTCGACGATGATCTCTGCAATTCCTTTCTTCTCGGAATCTTCATTATAATATTCATCACGATAAATAAACATAACAACGTCGGCATCCTGCTCGATCGATCCTGACTCACGAAGATCTGATAGCATTGGCTTGGCTGGTTTTCTCTCTTCAACTCTTCGACTTAGCTGAGATAATGCGATCACTGGTGCATTCATCTCTCTTGCTAATGCTTTTAACGATCTTGAGATCTCTGAAATCTCCTGCTGTCTGGATTCAGAACGCTTACCACCTGACATCAACTGCAGGTAGTCGATAATGATCAGGTCCAGTCCGTGAATCTGTTTGTATCTACGACACTTAGATCGTAATTCTGCGATCGTAATACCTGGTGTATCATCAATGATCAATGGAGAACGACCGATCGTTCCCGCACTTTCCATGATCTTCTCCCAGTCGGTTTCCTGAAGATCACCAGTACGGATAGATTGTGAATCTACCATCGCTTCCATCGCCATCATACGGGTTACAAGCTGTTCTTTCGACATCTCCAGACTAAAGATCGCTGTTGGAACGTGATCCCTGACTGCCGCTTTCTGTGCGATATTCAACACAAATGCTGTCTTACCCATAGCAGGACGTGCCGCCACGATGATCAGTTCTGATGGATGTAGTCCAGATAATTTGTAATCAAGATCTGTAAATCCTGTTGCAATACCTGTGACTCGCCCAGCAGAACTTGCCGCTTCTTCGATCGCATCCAGTGTATTTAACACAACTTTGTCAATTGGAACAAACTCTTCTCTTCCACTTGCCTGCTGAAGAAGTCCGAATACATTCTTCTCTGTGTGATCCAAGATCTCTGTCACATCATCTTTACCAAGATAACATTCTGTTGTGATATCTTCTGTAACTTTGATCAATTTACGAAGTGTTGCCTTTTCCCTGACGATCGTTGCGTATTGTTTGGCATTGGCTGACGTTGGAACAACTTCCAGAAGATCCCTGATAAATTCAAGACTCTTCATAGATTCCGGCACGTCTTTTTTCTTTAATTTATTCTGAAGCGTTACCAGATCGACCGGCTTTCCTTCCCGGTATAATTCTGTCATCGCTTCAAATAAGATGCCGTTCTGCTTCTGATAGAAATCATCGGCATTCACAATATCGATAACATCTGCGATCGCATCCCTGTCCATGATCATCGCACCGATCACAGACTGTTCTGCCTCCGGGCTGTTCGGCTGCACTTTCTTGATAAATGCTTCATCCATAAATATGCCCTCTTATTTTTCTTCTACTTTAACTCTTAATGTTGCTGTTACCTGTGGATGAACTTTGATCGCAACATCATGGAATCCAAGATTCTTGATTGGTTCACAATGCATTTTTTTCTTATCTAAATCATATCCTAACTGTTTCTTTGCTTCTGCTGCGATTTCTTTTGTGGAAATAGATCCAAATGTTCTTCCACCTTCTCCAACCTTCATCTTTAATACCAATTGTTTTTCTTCAATCTCTTTTGCTAAAACTTTGGCATCTGCTAATGCTTCTGCAGCCAGTTTATCATCATTTGCCTTTCTTAATTTTAGATCATTTAATGCTTTATTTGTAGCTTCAATTGCTAAATTCTTGCGGAATAATACATTTCTTGCATATCCGTTGTTAACCTCTACTACTTCATCTTTTTTTCCAACTGATTTTACATCTTCTAATAAAATAACTTTCATCGCTTATATCTCTCCTTTTGATATCAAATATCGTAATGTCTCATGAATAATATTCTTGGCTTCTTCTAATGATACATCGACAAGCTGTGCACCTGCAACTGTCAAATGTCCGCCGCCACCGAATTCTTCCATGATCTTCTGGACATTCACTTCATCGATCGATCTTGCACTAATATAGACTCTCTCATGAACACCTGTTAATACAAAAGATGCTTCAATTCCATCAATATCAAGTAATTCATTCGCTACCTGTGCACCAATAACAGTAGGGCTGTCCACACCGATTCCTACCAGTGTTGCGATCGCGAACCTGCCATATAAGATCTCTGCTTCACTGATCGCTTTCGCACGGATCCTGTAAGTTTCCATGCTTTCTCTTGACATCTTTCTTACCTTTGTAAGATCAGCTCCATTTCTCTTTAGATATGCCGCTGCCTCAAATGTTCTGACACCTGTTTTATTCACAAAATTGTCCGTATCTACAAGCATTCCATAATACATGGCATTCGCTTCCATTGGCTCTAACTTTGGTTTTGAATCTACATATTGAAGAATCTCTGCTACCAATTCACATGTAGAAGACGCATATGGCTCTACATATGAAAGTACCGGATTCTTGATCATATCTTTATTCTTTCGATGATGATCTAAGATCACCGTTGTCTTTGTCTGACTTAATAACTGTTCACATTCTGTATAATTTGCATGATTTACATCCACTACGATCAATAACGTGTTTTCATCTGTGATCTCAATTGCTTGTTCGTTATCAATGAACATATCTTCATCATAAATACCACTTTTATTTAATTCATCAACCATCGCACGGACAGAGATCGTTACTTCATTCATAACGATATGTGCCTTTCTTCCCAGAGAAAGTCCAAGTCTGTACAGACCAACAGCTGCACCGATCGCATCTGGATCCGGAATCTTATGTGCCATGATCACGACCTTTTCCTTTGATTCAAGAAGTTCTTTTAACGCATGCGCTTTAACTCGTGCTTTGACTCGTGTGGTACGTTCCATAACCTCACAATTGCCACCATAGTAGGAAATATCTTCCCCATCCTTGATCACTGCCTGATCACCACCACGTCCTAATGCCAGATCCATACCTGCACAGGCTGCTTCATAGTTTTCCTGATACGTATTTCCATTAATTCCAAAACTGATGCTTAATGTCATATGCATAGAATTCCCAAGATTGATCGTCTTGATCTCATCAAGGATCGAGAATTTGTTTTCTTTGATCTTGTCCAAATATTTCTGTTCAAATACAACAAAATATTTATCTCTCTCTGTTCTCTTCACAACCCCAGAGACATTCTGGATAAATTTGTTGATCTTACGATCTGCCACTGCGATCAGCATAGATCGTTTCACCGCATCAATATCATCAAGGATTTCTTCGTAATTATCAATATAGATTAAACCAATGACCATTCTCTGATTCTCATTTTGTTCCATATATTTCTTAAGTAATGTCTGATCAAAAAAATATACTGCGATCAGATCGTTGTCCTTAAGCATCTGTCTAGAACAACTGTTATCATTCTCATCAGAGAAATCTTCTACACGAATACGATTCATCTCTACTTTATAGAATAGCGTCTGTTCTTTTTCCTTATCTCCCTCTTTGTATTTCTTTTTATATTCAATATGAGAAATAGAGTGCATCACATCCGACGGAAGCAGATTACGGTTCAGATTCGGAAAAATCTGTTGCAATGACTTTCCTCGGTTCTCTCCCACAATTTTATGAAATGCATCATTTGACCATATGATCATTCCATTCCCATCAAGCAGTGCATACGGAACAGGAAGCTGTTGTAACAAATAATTCTGCACCTGACTCTGCTCAAACATAAAATCCATACATTCTTTGATGATCTCTTGTTTGCTTCGGGAATAAATGATCATCTGAACAACTAAAAATACGACTAGTGAGACCGCTAAGATCACTCCACATCGAATATCCAAGAAAAAGAACACAATGTCTACAAAAGCCAGAATAAGCAATGCCCATAATGGTCCTTGAAGATACTGTTCTATCTTTGTTTTCTTCATAATGTCCATTTTTTTCTCCTGATTTAATTCTTACAATTATCCTTTATTATAACTCAATTGCATGAATTTGTACATTATATTTAACGAAAGCGAGATATTTGTTCAATTTACGCAATTTTCTTAATTATTTTGACATGTCTGTCGCAGTGCGATCTTGCCCGGAGGGCTTTTTGTATCATAGGGGATTCCATCGGAATTTCTATGATACAAAAAAAAGAGCTATACCGCAACATACGTCACAATATAACTCTTCATTATCTGCTTAAAATTATTCAGCTGTATATGGCATTAAAGCTAAATGTCTAGCTCTCTTAATAGCTCCTGTAACAGCTCTCTGATGTTTAGCACATGTTCCTGTAATACGTCTTGGAAGGATTTTTCCTCTTTCAGATACGTATTTCTTTAATGTTGCTACATCTTTATAATCGATTACAGCATCGGCTTCTGTACAGAATGCACATACTTTTCTTCTTCTACGTCCGCCTCTTCTTCTCATTGGAGAATCGCCTTTTGTATAAGCCATGATTTCTACCTCCTATTTAACTAAATGGTAATTCTTCTTCCAAACCATCCGGAATATTCATAAAACCATCGCTTGCTGCGGCACTAGGCTGTGGCGCGCTTGGCTGTGGAACTCCCATATTACTGTTCTGGGCTGCAGCAGCTTTGCTCTCTGCAAAATCCTGCTCTTCGATCACAACTTCTGTTGTGTAAACTTTAACTCCATCACGGTTTGTATAACTACCTGTCTGGATTCTTCCAGAAACAACCATCTTAGTACCCTGTTTTAGATACTTCTCTGCAAATTCCGCTGTGCGTCCGAATGCCACACAGTTAATAAAATCCGCATCCTGTTCACCGTTTCTTTTGAATCTTCTATCTACTGCTAACGTGTATCTGGCGATTGCCAAAGGTGTCTCACCTTGTGAATATCTTACATCAGGGTCCCTTGTCAATCTTCCCATTAATACTACTTTATTCATTATTCGGATCCCTCCTGTTAATTACGCATCCTGTTTAACGCATAAGAAACGTAATACAGTTTCCTCAATACGAAGTCTCTCTTCAAGTTCTGCTGGAACTGTAGTTTCGCCTTCGAACTGGATGAAATAGTAGTATCCTTCTTTCATCTTCTGAATTTCGTAAGCTAACTGTTTCTTACCCCATTCATCGACGTTAGTGATCGCAGCACCTGCTGTAGTAATCATTGCCTGAACTTTTTCAACCATAGCTGCACGTTCTTCGTCTTCGATCTTTGCACTTAAAACTAATGCTAATTCATATTTCATCATTACTTGCACCTCCTTTTGGTCTAGTGGCTCTTTCTTCGTGAAAGAGCAAGGATATTTTTATATACCACGAATAATTACTCTATCATAAACTTCTAATCTTGGCAAGCTTTTTTTATAAATCCTCTAAAATTTTTTTCAACCATCTTTCTTGGCACCATCACCTGTCTGCCACATCCAACACATTTTAAACGAAAATCCATTCCCACTCTCAGAATCTCCCATTCATTTATACCGCAAGGATGTGCTTTTTTTAATTTGACAATATCTCCAATCTGAAATTCCATCCATCAAACCTCCTTGTTCTTATCTATCTTTTACACTATAGTTCTGATTATAACAGAAAAAAGAACCAGGTGGTCAATACCCGATTCTTTTTCTACACTTTGAAGAAGAAGTTATTCTCTTAATCTTAGACTTCTGGCGCTGTTGCGTCAATATCCCCCAGATTCATTGCTTCATATTGTTCTAAAATTAAAGTCTGGATCATATTTCTTGTATCAGAATTGATCGGATGTGCAATGTCTCTATATTCACCATCTGCAGCTTTTCGGCTTGGCATTGCAATAAACAGACCTTTCTCCCCTTCGATTACTTTAATATCATGTACCACAAATTCATTATCGATTGTGATTGACACAACAGCTTTCATCTTACCTTCTTTGGCCACTTTTCTAATACGTACATCAGTTATTTGCATGTTGTCATCCTCCTAGTTTCTAATAATATAGCTAAAATTCGCTCTCCGGTCAGGCTCTGGTAACTTCTTCTTTCTCTTAGACCGTATATGCTAATTTTTATTATAACACTATTTTCAGCAATTGTGAACAAAAACTTGTTTTTTATCAGCTTTTTTATTATGACATTTTACTACTTTTTTCTCCATATTTTTATAGCAAATATAATATTTCCCAATTCAATCTCTATCTTGCAAGATTAGTTGCGGTGACTTATAATAAGGAAAACAATGAAACTATATTAACGATTGAAAGAAAGGGCACATGAAAATGTATCAGATAGATTTTAATAAACCAATTCATATTCATTTTATGGGAATCGGAGGAATCAGCATGAGCGGTCTTGCTGAGATCCTTATCAAAGAGGGCTTTTCGATTTCTGGATCCGATATCCATACTTCCGATATCATCAAACACTTAGAAGATAAAGGCGCAAAGGTTTATCTCAGCCAGACTGCTGATAATATCACGGATGATATCGATCTTGTTGTATACACAGCAGCGATCAACTTCGATACCAACGAAGAATATAAAGAAGCCATCCGCCGTAACATTCCTGTCATGAAACGTGCTACACTGCTTGGTCAGATGATGCATAATTATCAGAATGCGATCGCCGTATCTGGAACTCACGGTAAGACAACAACAACTTCTATGTTATCTTATATTTTACTTGCTGGTAACACAGATCCTACGATCAGCGTTGGTGGAATTCTTGATGCGATCAATGGGAATATCCGTGTCGGACATTCCGAGACATTCGTAACTGAAGCATGTGAATACACAAACAGTTTCTTAGAATTCTTCCCTAAGATCAGTATTATCCTCAATATTGAAGAAGATCACATGGACTTCTTTAAGGATCTTGATGATATCCGCCATTCTTTCCGTGAATTTGCCCACAAACTTCCTGATTATGGTTATCTGATCATCAACGGTGAAATTGAGAACATTGATTATATTGTGGACGGATTAAAGGCAGAATATGCAACTTTTGGATTAGAAAATGATTCTTATGACTATTGTGCAAAGAACATCGGGTATGATGCATTTGGACATGCTCATTTCGATTATTACTATAAAGGAGAATTTATTGACCATATCCAGTTAAATGTCAACGGAGAACATAACGTGAAGAATGCACTGGCTGCCATTGCTGCTGCAAAACGTATCGGCATTGATGTTGATACAATGAAGAAAGGACTTCTTGGATTCACTGGCGCCAAACGTCGTTTTGAACTAAAAGGCACATGCAACGACTTCACCGTTGTTGATGACTATGCGCATCATCCAACAGAGATCCGTGCAACTCTGGAATCTGCTAAGAATTATCCACATAACGAATTATGGTGTGTATTCCAGCCTCATACTTATTCCAGAACAATTGCATTCCTTGATGACTTTGCAAAGGCATTAAGTCTCTGTGACCACGTGATCGTCACTGACATCTATGCTGCCAGAGAAAAAGATACTGGTATCGTAAGTTCCAAAGATATCGTAGACCGCATGGCTGATTATGATGTAGATGTACACTATATTAAGGAATTTGATGACATTGAAAAATTTATTTTAAAAAATTGCAAAAAAAATGATCTGTTGATAACTATGGGGGCCGGAAACGTCGATTCTATCGGAAATTCGCTCGTAAATAGATAGTTATCCACATTATCCACAGACTTGTACACAATTGCTGATAAACAAATCTGTGGATTTCTTTTGTCCTTTTCCACAATTGTAAAATCTATGTAAATGGCTTATTTCCATTGTTTTACGATTTTTGTCCACATTATCCACATTATCCACAGACTTGTACACAATTAGGGTGTGGATTTCCCTGGTATTTACAATTTCTCCAATCTGCGTTATAGTCAGATTAACGATAATAAAAGAAGGAGAGATTGCCATGAATTACATTAAAGTAACAACCACATATCCAACCGGTGGAACGCTGCTTCCAAACGCATTTGTTGATAATTATATGATCCGTGCGAACGGTGAATACATCAAAGTGTATATTTATCTTCTGCGTATGGTTTCTGACGGTGCAAACTTCAGCATTCCTTGTCTTGCAGATGTACTGGAACTTACGGAGCGTGATGTTACTCGTGCGTTAAAATACTGGGAGAAAGAATCCCTCTTACGCATGGCGCTTAAAGACGGCGAGATCAGTTTTATAGAGCTTCTCCCTGTCAGTGGCAATCCACATTCTCCTGCACAAACTACAAAACAAGAAGACACAGCCCAAGCTACTTCTTCAGCAGCTTCTAAGACTACTGTGAAGGATCAGACGATCACTGGTGCTGAACCGATTCCTGCCATGAAGACGCTTTCTCCTGCAGAACTTCAGCGTAAGAGCGAAGATGAGCGTTTTTCTTATCTTCTCTACGTATGTGAGATGTTCTTAGGAAAGCCATTAACTTGTACGGATATGAACACTTTACTTTACATGTATGAAGATCTTAGAATGTCATGTGAATTGATCGAATATCTTGTAGAGCATTGTGTATCAAATGGTAAGAAGAGTTTCCGTTATATGCAGTCTGTAGCGATCAACTGGTACGAAGCAAATATCAAAACTCCTGAAGAAGCGAAAGCATACAGCAAGAATTTTCGTAAGGAATATTATTCTATCATGCGTGCATTTGGATTAAATCAGAATCCAGCCCCTGTTCAGGAAGAATATATGAAACGATGGCTTGAAACTGATGGTTTTGATCTTGCACTGATCATTGAAGCTTGTAATCGTACGATCAATGCGATCAACAAACCTAGTTTTCCATATGCAGATACGATCTTAAAGCACTGGAAAGATAACCACATCGTAACATTGGAAGATGCGAAGAACTTCCATATCCGGCAGAAAGCACCAAAGACTTTCGCTAACAATAACAACCAGAGCAATATGCATAACTTTACGCAGCGTGATTATGATTTTGATGCGTTAGAGCAACAGCTTTTACAGAAACAGTTCGCGGATGAACTCATGGAGAACTAACTTATGTCATTATCAAATAACGATTATCAGGATATCATGCGCCAGTATGAGGAAAGACGGCTTTCTAATTACCGTCTCCATGAACAGCGCAAGAAAGATATATACACAACAATTCCAGAGATCAAAGAACTTGACCGGCAGATCACTGCCAATTCTATTTCTCTCGGAAAGCAGCTGATCGTCCGGGATGATCCTGCTTTGAGAGAAGAATACCGTATAAAGAATCAGGTGCTGATCAGCCAGAAACAGGCTCTCTTAAAAGAAGCCGGATATTCTTCTGATTATCTGGAACCGATCTACTATTGTAAGAAGTGTAAGGACACCGGATATATTGGACAGGAACAATGTTCCTGCTTTCATCAGGCGATGATCGATCACCTGTATTCCGGTTCTAATATGGCTAAGATTTTAGCACGGGAGAATTTTCAGACCTTCCGGGAAGATTATTATTCCGACCAGATGACCAAGCAAGGTCTTCCAAGCCCTAGACGTAACGTCCAGAAAGTCGTGGAACACTGTAAAACCTTTATTTCCAGATTTCCAAATCATGACAACATTTTATTTCAGGGTTCCACTGGTGTTGGGAAGACTTTCTTAAGTCATTGTATTGCAAAGGAAATCATGGACCGCGGTTTTACCTGCGTCTATATGACAGCTTTCCAGCTGTTTGATACTTTGGCAAAACATACCTTTGGCAAAGGAAAGGATATGGAACAGGAAACATCTGCTAACCTGATCTTTCAATGCGATCTATTGATCATCGATGACCTTGGAACTGAGATGATCAATAAATTTGTGATCTCACAGTTATTTCAATGTTTGAATGAACGATTGATCCAGGAAAGATCAACGATCATATCCACAAATTTATCTCTGCAAGAATTCAGAAATACTTATTCTGAACGAATTTTTTCAAGGATCATTGAGAATTATTCATGGCAGAAAATCTATGGAGATGATATCCGTTTCAAAAAATCGAACTTGACGTAACTTATTTATAATGTTATAAAAAACTATAGAACAATATACGAAGGAGATAGTATCATGAGACGATCTGACCGTAACTTTACTAAGATTCCAGACGGTAAACTTGGAATCATTGCCCTTGAAGGATGCAAAGAACTTGGAAAAACAATCGACAACTATATCATCCAGTGGAGATCTGAAACTTACAAAGATTTCAAAGACTCTGTTGCCTGTGATGGATATTTAAGAGATACTTATCTTTTAGATGCCAGTTGCCCACGTTTTGGTTCTGGAGAAGCTAAAGGTATCATTCGCGAATCTGTTCGTGACATGGATTTATACATTATTGTTGATGTATTAAACTACAGCGTAACTTACTCTTTAAGCGGACGTGTAAACCACATGTCTCCAGACGATCACTATGCTGACTTAAAACGTATCATCAGTGCTTCCGCTGGAAAGGCTAAGAGTGTTAATGTTATCATGCCTTTCTTATATGAAAGCCGTCAGCATAAGAGAAGTACACGTGAATCTTTAGACTGTGCAGTTATGCTTCAGGAACTGATCAGCCTTGGTGTTGATAATATCCTGACTTTCGATGCACATGACCCTCGTGTACAGAATGCAATTCCTATCAGTGGATTTGATAACATCCAGCCTACTTATCAGTTTGTAAAATCATTAGTTGAACAGTGTGATGATGTTCACTTTGACAACGACCACTTAATGGTTATCAGCCCAGATGAAGGTGCTATGCAGCGTGCGATCTACATGGCAAACGTTGTTGGTGTTGATGTTGGTATGTTCTACAAACGCCGTGACTATTCTACTGTCATTGACGGACGTAATCCTATCGTTGCACATGAATTCCTTGGTGACTCCTTAGATGGTAAGGATGTTCTGATCATCGACGATATGATCTCTTCTGGAGAAAGTATGATCGACGTAGCCAAAGAATTAAAACGCAGAAATGCCCGTCGTGTATTCTGCTTATCTACATTTGGTTTATTTACAAACGGATTAGAAGTATTTGACCATGCAGTTGAAGAAGGTATTATTGAGAAGGTTATCACAACTAATCTTACTTATCAGACACCTGAATTATTATCTCGTGACTGGTATGCATCTTCTGACGTATCCAAATACGTTGCACTATTAATTGATACATTAAATCATGATGCATCAATCAGTGATCTGTTAAACCCAACAGAACGTATCAAAGAATATCTTGAAAAAAAGAATATGTAATATATAGATAAAGACTTCGTCTTATGGCGGAGTCTTTTTTTTGCAGAATTTTCTTATACACAAAAATCACAGGTATTGAATTACCTGTGATTTTTAATTATCTCAATATTCTTTTTACTGATTCTCTGCTGGCTGTTCTTCTGTCTGTGGTGCTGCCGTTGTAGGAGCCGCTGTCGTAGGCGCTGCCGTTGTAGGAGCTGCTGTCGTAGGTGCCGCTGTAGTTGCTTCTGTGCCCTTTGTGCTGCTCTCTGTCGCTGTTGTTGCCTGTGTTCCTGTCTGCTGTGTAGTCTCTCCCTGGTAATCCGTATAATCTCCACCCATAGAATCTGTAGAAGAGTATTCTGAATGAATCTCATTCATGAAATTACTCCAGATGGATTTTGGATAAGATGCTCCGCTTAATCCTTCCATAATCCTGTTATCATCTCTACCTACCCATACTGCTGTTGTATAGTAAGGTGTGTATCCACAGAACCATCCGTCTTTGTTCAGGTTTGTTGTACCTGTTTTTCCTGCGGTATCAACATTCGGTACTTTTGCTCCTACTCCAGTTCCACCTGTAATTACACTCTTCAGTACATCAGTCATTGCATTTGCTGCACTTGTTGAATATACTCTTCTCTTCTTTGTGGAAGATGACATAACTTCATCTCCATCAGAAGTTGTTATCTTAGAGATACATGTTGGTTCTCTATACACACCATCATTCTTCAATGTAGCATATCCTGCTGCCATCTCTTCTGATGTTGTTCCTTTTCTGAAACCACCAATACATGTCGTATAATACTTATAATCAAAACTTGTCAGATATTTAAAGTTCATATTCTCCAGATATTTTAAACATGTCTTCGGTGTCAACTGTTCATAGATACGCATCGTTGCAACGTTACTTGACTTCTGCACTGCTCTTCTAAGCGTAATCTGTCCGGAATATGACCCATGTGAGTTCCCCACATGATTCTTATCTTTGGAAGACATTGGCGAATCATCTACGGTTGAACTTGGTGACCATCCATGCTCTAAGGCTGGTGCATATACAAGCAATGGCTTGATCGCACTACCTGGCTGTCTTGGACTCTGGAACGCACGGTTTAATGTATAACCGATATTCTTCTGTTCACGTCCACCGACGATCGCTACAACCTTTCCAGTATCATTATCAATACATGTTCCAGATGCCTGTGTCTTATAAATACCATTCTTATCTTTCTCTGTATATCCAGACAATGCACTATCTACGCTGCTCTGCAGCTGTTTCTGGACATCTGGATCAATAGATGTATAAATATGATATCCGGCACTGTATAAGGTTCTCTTACACTCTGCATACATCTTATCATATTCTTCCTGATATTTTTCCTTCTCAGAAGTCGAACTGAAATCGTATTTGAATTCAAATCCCTTCTGCTTCATGATCTCTTTTGTCGCACAATGAATGACATATGTTTCTACGTAATTCTTCTTCTCTGTCTTACTCTTCTGCGCGCTCTTTACATTAATCTCTTCATTGATTGCTTCTTCATACTGGTCTTTACGGATCAGTTTCTGCTCGTACATATCCTTTAGAATCTTATTTCTACGCTTGATCGTATTTTCTTTGTTTGTACGTGGATCATAGATTGTTGGATTATTTGGAATCGCAGATAAAAATGCTGCTTCTGACATTGTCAGATTCTTCGCATCCTTACGGAAATATCCTTGGCTTGCTGCCTGAATTCCATAATAACCATTCGCATAATAAACATTGTTCAGATAGAACTCAAGGATCTGCTCCTTGGAGTATTTCCTCTCTAATTCTACTGCCATAAAGATCTCTTTAACTTTTCTCTTCCATGTCTTCTGACGATTCAAAAAGACAGTCTTCGCAAGCTGCTGCGTCAGAGTACTTCCCCCCTGTGTGATCCTTCCTTTGTGTACCACATAACTTACCGCAGCTCTTGAGATTCCTTTGTAATCCACACCTCTGTGTTTATAGAAATTCTTGTCTTCGACAGAAATTACTGCAGCTATGACATAAACCGGAAGCTCCTTGTACTTCAGATAATATACATCTTTTTCACCTTTAAACTTCAGTAACTGTTTTCCGTTGGTGTCATATACAATACTTGTCTGTGATGCCTTAAATGTCTCCTCACTCGACTGAGCAACGAGTTTCTTGGCTTCACTTCTAAGCTTCATAACCTTTGCCCCAAAAGTAAACCAGCCGATTACGACCAACAACAAAAAGACAACAGAAACTTTCAAAAGAACTTTTTTCTTTTTATGCTTTTTCTTGCTTTCGGGAATAATCTTTTTTGTTTCCTTTGTTTCTTCAGCCATATTCCTTTCACCTTTCGTTTGTTTTTACTGTTCTCATTTCCCGGATCATCTCCAGATATATATCTTAATTTTAACATAAAATATATCATAACTAAAATTTTTGTCTCGACATAGTTCGCACTCTAAAGACAAAATCTAATTGGCATATCCGTAATATACGCTTCCCGCCTTTTTAAATTCACTCTCAAGCTTCTTGCGATTTGCTTTTACAGACTTTCCATTTGTCGGATCATAATATCTTAAATCCGTCTGATTATAACTCATCACCAATACATATGTGCCATTCTTTCTCTGTGCCATAAAAGATCTTCCCTTACTTATTGCATAAACAAGATCATCTATGCTGCAGTCAGAATAATTAACTGCACGCTTATTGAACACTTTAAATAATTTATCATATGTGCTGCCTGACATCTTCTTAATCTTATCATAGGAAATCTTAATTCCTTCTGATCTTGCCATCATCAGAATACATGCAATATCTGTCTCATCTTTATTCTTTGCTTTGATCATCGGGATATTAGATCCTTTTCCATAATTCTGTGCAACACCTTTCTCCCACAGATACATCTGATGATAATTTACAACTACTCCACCACCTTGCTTGGCGATCTTGATAGCTTCTTTCAGATTACTGTAAATTCCTGACAACTTACCGCCTGTATAGACAAATGCATCCCTATATTTATTATCATTTACAGCAAATTTGATCTTTATCTCATCTTCCTGCTCCTCAACATTTGTAGAAAGATAGTTTGGTCTTGTCTGAATATAAACATCATCCGGGAATGCAAGATATAACTGATTCAATCTTGTTCCTGTATACCCATACTCTAAAACTGCCTTACTCTCCTGTTTATCTTTGTAACGAATATAACTTACATTGATCTTCTTATATCCATTTCCACTCTTCTTAGAATGTGTCAATGCGATCGTTGTTCCGTCTACACTTGTGTTCGTAATATAAGTACCATCTTCTCCATACTCTTTTACAATCTTTTTATTGTTTCTTATATATACATTTGTCAATGGATACATATAAGAACCATCTTTATTCCTTACAACTTCTTTTTTATTTCCAACTCCATAGATAAAATCTTTCTCTATGAATCCAATTGGACGCAGTACCTGATCATCTTTACATGTGATCACTTCTGTTTTCTGTGTGGAAAGATCCACAACTTTCATCTTATTCTTTGACTGATTCAATGCAAGCATTCCATTCTCAGAGATAACTGTCATATCATCTGTAATGTTCTTTGCCAGAATCTTACTCTTTCCAGAGTCAAGATCTACCTGATAAACCGCTCCATCCAAATAGAAATAAAACTGTCCGCTACCACTTAAAAATGCACCTTTTTTAATGTCATTTTTCATCATATCATACTGAATCTGTGTTGGGATAAATCCTAGTTCCTCAATCTTCTGGTCTGACGCAGTATACTGATAAACAGAAATACCATTCTCTCCTTCATGTTTTCCTCGATTCATATATCCATAAACCAAGAATGCTATATCTCCATTATTCTTCATCTTCATAATCTGAATCGCATGCTTTTGATAGTTGTTGCGACTGTCACGATAATCTTCTCCTTCAAAAGAAAATACTTTGTGCATGTTGGACTTCTGATAGTCATAATACCACAATTCATCTTGGACAACGAATGCTGCTTTCTTTCCGCCATTTTTACTGATCAACTGTTTCTGACTGCTTCCGATTCCCAATAAAATACGATTATTACTACGATCGATCGTATCGTATCGCATATATGCTTCCATATTACGTTCATAATTTAACAGATACATTCTGTCCTTTGCATATCGAACCCTGAAATATTCTGTTGCCTGATAATACTGTTTTGTTCCATCCGTATTCTCTGCTGAAAGAATATATCTCAGCTCCAGTGACGTTACATTTTCAGAAATTTCTTTTACGGTTGCAGGATATACACTTTCAACCTGTGGTTTTAATGTTGCATAAGATACCGCTTCCTGTGTCGATTTCAAGTCAACATTCGCCAGATTATTCGATGTTGTTCCCTCTGCCGTTTCTAAATACTGACTGATAAACTCTGTATTACCTTCTGTCAATGCTGCATCATGGAATTTCTGTGCAAAATCCAGACATTCTTTTAAATGAAAACTAGTTCCATAAATCACACGTGTAAAATAACGGATCGTTTTGTCATTTTGTTTCACTGACAATTCCATTAGATATGTTTTTCCATTTTCCAGACGTTCTTTAATCTTAATGTTTGCCGTCTTTTTTTCTTTGACTTTATGAAATGCTGTATCACCATTTCCAAGGATTGTTTTATTATCTGTATCATAAATCTTATATGACACGACACTGACGTCAGATTTTGCATATGTCAGCATTACTTTTACTTCATTCTCATAAATTGGTGTGATACTGTCACGGATCAAGGATGCATCAACACTTCCCTGATACCCATGCAACTGGTTAATATTCTTTCCATCTGCAGACACTGTTAATAAAGGGATTGTTGCTTGACTAGTTTCTGTAACCCCTTTGTTATTTCTTCCAACTAACATATAATTCCAGATAAATAATGAAATTAAAAATAGAATTCCAAATACTGAAATCTGTATCGCTTTACTTTGCTTCATTACTTTCTCCTTTTCCTAATTCCGTGAAGCCTTATAATGTACATTTTATCCGTTTTTGTATATGAATACAACCTTTTTAAGAAATGTTTAAGATGTATGTTTTTCATTTTACAGCGGATTTCATAGTGATTCCCTATGAAACAAGAAAAAACCAGGATTTCTCCCGGCTCTTTCTTTTTATGCTTTGAACATATTTCGTTTTCTTCGATAACGGCATCTTCTATGATAAATCTCTCCTCCAAGCAGCGAAAGGATCATCTGATATAATAACTGTTCTTTCTTCTGACAATCTTGCTTCTCTTGATGATCGATCTTATCATAAATCTTATCCACCATAGCAAGCAGCATCGTTCGATCCATATATTCATCAAACATCCTGCTGCCCTCGTATTCCATCTGATCACAAATATCTTCAATCAGATCCAGAATCTGTCTGGCCAGTGCAGAATACATTCTCGTAATATACTGATAATCGTCTTCCTGCCTCTGTTCCTGTGCTACAAATTCTCTGACTGGTCTTACTTCAGTATCAAATAATGGAAGATCTCCTAAACCATCTCTGTCTGCCATCTTCCTGCTCCTTTTTCTCTATCAATCATATCTTATGATCATTTAGAGAAAATATTGCATGTCCTATTCTTTATTTTCTTCCCGAATACTTCTCACTTCTTCATTGATCGCCAACATCTTGCTGTCTAAAAACGTCACAAGATCTGCACACTCCTTCAATTCTTTCTTAATGTATTCTGGTGTATTGCCCTCGTATTTATAATAAATCTTATGCTCCAGAGATGCCCAAAAGTCCATTGCAACCGTTCTGATCTGAATCTCTACTTTGGTAGGTACCACTCTGTCAGATAAAAAGATTGGTACTCTTACGATCAGATGATAGCTTCTGTATCCATTGACCTTGGGATTCAACATATAATCCTTTGTCTTTAGTACTTCTATATCATCTTGTGATGAGATCATATCTACGATTCGATAAATGTCTGGTGTAAAAGAACAAATAACCCTGACCCCAGCGATATCGTCAATATATTTCTGGATATTCTCTACTGTGATCTCTTTTCCTTTACGTATCAGCTTTCTTGTGATACTCTCATCTGTTTTTAATCTTGATTCGATATGTTCAATCGGATTGTACTGGTGCACAAGTTTAAACTCATCATTTAATATCTCTAATTTCGTTCCGATCTCTTTTAATGCAGAACGATATAATAATTTGATCTTTCGGTATTCAAGCATTACATCTTGTACATCAGGTAATTCTAATTCTCTCATATGTCTCACTCCTTACCATGTTTGCTATTCCTATTCTATCACTGTTTCACTTTGTATTCAATAGCATACAATCCGAGTAGTAAGTTCTTAAATACCTAAAAATGGGTAAAAAAAATCCGTGCGGAATGCGTTGTGCTATCTTCCACAGACGTTACCTCTATAGTTAACTCAACCCAGGCACCCTCACGGCACATAGAAGGTTCCACTTAGTGCTGCTTTGTTCCCAACCTGACACGGTTCATGGATTCCTATTGCGTGAGACCCAGATATCAACGCCACTTGTAGAGGGCAGCTCTACAGAAAACAGCCCGAAGCAAACCATCACCTCTGCTATAGCGGATTGCAGAAATAGGGTGCCGCTACCTCCCCGGCTAGCACGGAAGCTTTATGACTTGATTATCTTTGGCATCTTTTGCAAGATGCATATTTGATTATACTAAATACTTTTCTTTTGGTCAATAGTTATTCTTATTTGGTTTTTAGATAAATTTTTTTCGTTCCCCGATATCTTCCTCTTCCTTTTACGATCACATATTTGTAACCTTCTTTTTTGACGATCTTGTAATCTTTATTCTTTTTTAAATGCTTTCCTTTGTAATATAATACGATTCCCTTTGGATTCTTATTTTTAGAATCCGCCTTACAATATCTCAAATGAATCTTGTTTACTGGCTGCATTACTGTATATGCCTTTAAACGCACCGTTGCATGATCTGGGTTCAGATCATTCCATTTTCTATGATCATAAAGATAACTCTGTCCTTTTTTTGTTTTATTAACAAAAGATACCCAGTGATAATCATCATTTTCATCAAAACCAATCTTACCAGAAGATCTTAATTTTACTACAACTGCAAACTTGTCTCCTCTCAGAACCTCTGCTTTTCTTGGAAGATCGATCGTATGCGTTCCGGCCTCTCTGATCGTTCCTGTTACCGGACGTTTTAACATCTTTGTTCCACTTGTTGGTCTTCCATCTTTAGGATTTCTATAAATCTGTATACTGTATTTGACGTTTGCAGACCAAGTCACCAGATTCACTGCTTTGATCAGTTCTTTCTTCTTTGCACTTCCTTTTTTCGCTGTAAATACATTTGCGAACTTTTGTCCTTTTTTTAGTTTTAAAATTCCAGGATTCGCTGAACCATCATAGAAATAATTGTATTTATACTCTGAGGCTTTCACAAATTGCCCTGCAACAAATTCACAAAGAGATTTATCTTCATAAGAAATATAGGTATATCCGTTACTTCCTTCTTGATTTCCCCAACTGTTTTTTACGATCCATGCTCCATCTCTGGACGGTCTGGATCCACTGTTAAAATTATCTCTGCTATAACTATCATCCCATCCAACAATCGCAACAATATGATTTGCTGTCTGTCTGGCACTATTGCAGTTGTATGCCTCATGATTCTTTCCGTAATAGGCTGTTTCTTCCCATGTCTCTTCGGGTGCATGGTACGCCATAACTACGGAACCATATCCTATGATATAGGATTTTACTACTGCTGCTTGCGGTGTATCTCCAAGGAAAAATCCATTCTTCAGAATTGCACTGTCTTTTTGTCCTACAGAATCAGATAATCTCCATTTTCCTGTATTAAATGGTGCAATATTTTCTTTTGCAAGACCATACCATCCTGTTAGCGACAACATTGCAAGCAGTGAATTGCCACCCGCATATCTCCAATCTCCTGAAACTTTTGTTTTGTCCCCTTTGGTATTATTTAATATATCGTTTTTTCGATTGTACATAAAATATCCAAAATGTTTCTCCGAAAAATCTATATTCGTACTTGCGATTCCTTGTTTGATCAGAGAAGTCTCTCCCATCGACGTAATCCCAAACGCCCAGCATAATTCTGTGTTCCCCTGATCTTTCACTGATGTTACCTGTCCAAGTTCTGATGAACTGTAATATGAATCCAATGATCTGGCATTCCTCTTTGGCGTTACAGTTTTGGGCACATCTGGAGATTCAATCTTAATATTCAATGGATGATATCCATTAGACTGTGAGGCATAGATAAAAGAAATATTTAAAGAACTTATCATGCCGACACATAAAATAACTACAATAAGCTTCTTAATCCTTTCCATGTTCCTTGTCCCCCTTCTTCCTTCTTCTTAATTCTTTAAAAAAATCAGACAGCATCTGACTGCACTCTTCCTCTAATATACCACGTTCTATCTCTACTTGATGATTAAATTTGTCAATCTGTAAAATATTCAATACAGATCCTGCACAGCCCGCCTTTGGATTCATCGCTCCGATCACAACTTTGGGAATTCGTGCCTGTACGATAGCTCCTGCGCACATCTGGCATGGTTCCAATGTGATATACATGGTACAATCTTCCAGTCTCCAATCATTAACTTTCTTACTTGCTTTCTGAATCGCAAGAAGTTCTGCATGTGCCAATGTTGTCTTCTTCTTATTGCGCTGGTTATAAGCTCTTGCAATGATCTTATCGTCTTCAACGATCACACATCCAATTGGAACATCTCCGATCACTGCCGCTTTCTTTGCTTGTTTGATTGCTTCTTTCATGTATTTTTCTTCTTGTGTCACTTACTCTTACCCCTTATATCTATGTCATATTTTTCTTTATTATAACATAGAATGAAGCAAAAAGAGAGTACACGATTGTCAGATTATCAACGTATTGTATCTTATCTGTATGAATATCACCATGGAATCAAGGGTTCCAATGTCGGTTTTGCCAAAATAGAAAAACGCCAAAACCGTCTGAGGGTCTATTTCCATGTAAAAACAAATGAACAGGCATTAGAATACAAAATTTATTTTTATTATTTTCATCAGGGTGCTATGAATGGGATTTATCTTGATACGGTCAAGCGAAATGATGCGATCATTGAATTTAAAAACACATATCCTTTGATCGATGATTTTGATAAAATGGATGGATTCTTGCTGTATTATTCGAATGATCATTTCTTTGGATCGCAGTGGAAAGATCATCCGATCATTATACGAAGTTTTGTACCTGTGGAGTCTGTTGAAAATAAAAATGAGAATACTGAAAAAACGGTACCTCCAGAACCTTCACCTGAAACCGAAACACTTTCTGAAACTGAAGCTTCTCCTACATCCAGTCTATCAGAATACATTGAAGCCCTTCAATTAGAAAAGGATGCGAAAGAATTCACACATCCAAATCCACCAAAGGACTTCGACTGGAAGGAGTATCCCACCTTGCCCATGCCTCCTTCTTATAGCCTTGATCCTAGCATTAAGATCGGACTAGAAGATCTTGATCAGATTCCTGATCTTGATGACAACATAAAGACAAATGGTTTTCTCCTTTTAAATTATGGGAATTTCGGCCACTTAATGCTCGCGAAAGATCAAGACAGCGGCCAACGTTATCTTGGAATTCCTGGAATCTTTGATAACGAAAAAGCTTTTATCTCCCGTTTATTTGGTTTTAAGACTTTTATCACGGTGCCGCTAAAACCACATAAAACTGGAAATTTTGGTTATTTTATCTTACCGGTCTAAGATGTTACTTAACTGTGCAAACTGTTCTAAGGTTAATGCTTCTCCACGAACAGATGCAGGTAATTCCATCTCTTCTAATGCCTGTGCTACCTGTTCTTTGGAGAAGTTTAAGCCTCCGAAATTTTTAATTCCATTCTGGAGAGTTTTTCTTCTCTGGTTAAAAGATGCACGAATTAACTGGAATAATAATTTCTCATTTGTAACCTTGATCGGTGCGTCTTTGTATTTCGTAAGACGGATGACTGCAGATCCAACTTTTGGTCTTGGCATAAAGCAGTTTGGCGGCACATTCGCTACCACATATGGTTCTGCATAGTACTGCACTGCGAGTGATAATGCACCATAGTCTTTTGTTCCCGGACCTGACTGCATACGGTCTGCAACTTCTTTCTGTACCATGACAGTAATACTGTCGATCGGCACATGACTTTCAAACAATCCCATGATGATCGGAGTTGTAATGTAATATGGGAGATTCGCCACAACCTTCACTGGTTTCCCACCATTTTTCTCTTCTACGATCTTTGCAATATCGACTTTCAAAATATCTGCATTCAAAATGGACACGTTATCATATGCACTTAATGTGTCTGAAAGAATCGGAATCAGATTCTTATCAATCTCAACTGCCATGACCTCTCTCGCATTTTCTGCAAGATACTGTGTCATTGTTCCAATTCCTGGTCCGATCTCTAACACGAAATCATCTTTGTTCACTTCTGCTGCAGAAATGATCTTCTCAAGAACACGTTCATCAATCAGAAAGTTCTGTCCAAACTTTTTCTGAAAATCAAAATCATATTTCTGAATTACTTCTATTGTATTTTTTGGATTTCCAAGTTTCACTCTTTATACCTCTTTCATACGATACAATTGTCTTGCATTTTCTTCAGTGACTGCGATCAGTTCTTCCTTGTTGATCCCTTTGATCTGACTGAGCGCTTCTGCTACATAATTTAAATTTAGTGAGGAATTTCTCTTGCCTCTATTGGGTTCTGGTGACAGATATGGGCAGTCTGTCTCTAATACGATTCTGTCTAACGGTGTATAAGCTGCAACTTCCTTTAATGTCTTTGCATTCTTAAATGTTACAACGCCACCGATTCCAATATAAAATCCCATATCAAGGAATTGCCTTGCCATCTCTTTTGAATAAGAAAAACAGTGAACCACCCCGCCGATTTCTTCTGCATGTAACGCTTTCATTATATCATAAGTATCCTTTGCTGCGTCCCTGCTATGAATAATGATCGGTAATTTTACATCTCTTGCAAGTTCGATCTGTGCTTCAAACCATTTCTTCTGAATGCTGCGTTCTGGTTCATCCCAGTAATAATCAAGCCCGATCTCTCCGATCGCAAGAATTCGATCCATTGCTGCATATTTCTTTAGTGTATCGATATCTGACTCTTTCAACTCTGCCGTATCACTTGGATGAACGCCGACTGCTCCATACATCATCGGATATCGTGTCACTGCTTCTACGATCCATGTAGACGTTTCCATATTCGATCCTACATCAACGATCGTTCCGATTCCATTGTCCTTCATAGATGCTAACAATTCTTCTCTGTCTTGATCAAACTGTTTGTCATCATAATGTGCATGTGTATCAAATATCATCGTCTCTCTCCCTTTTCTCTTCGTTTCTTTAATCTGACTGTATTTCCGTTGACCGTAAGACAACGGATGCTTCGTAAGAAACTTGACATACGGCTGTAACCATAGTCTTTGATATTAAATCCGCTGTGTTTATCTTTTAATTCTAAGGTTACCGCAGAAAGATTATCTAAAGATCCACCATTTTTCTTTACAAAATGAATTACTTCTTCTTCAATCGTTTCTCTGCTTGTCAGTTCTTTAAATTCAACATAACAGTTTGTATCTTCCTGCACAAGCATAAAATTATCCATCTCTTCATCAATTAAAACACTCAGCTTTGTATATCCATAATTTCGCACATCAAAATCTGAATATTTTGCATTTAATCGATTTCCAATCTTCCCTAAATCTACTGGTGCATTTCCATTTTCACTGATAATATCTGCAATCGTATATGAAATCTCATCCAGTGATGTAACATTCTCTATTTCATCACTTTCCATATCCTCTTCTTTACCTCTGTCCGCTTCATAAATCAGATTTAGATGGATAAATTTATTACATGCTCTTGTCAGTGCCACAGGTGTCTTTGATTCTCCCATTCCGATCACATACATATGTTCTTCTCGAAGTCTCATTGCAAGTCTTGTAAAATCACTGTCACTCGTAACAATGCAGAATCCGTCTACTTTCTTTCCATATAACAGATCCATTGCATCAATGACCATTGCCATGTCTGTTGCATTTTTACCTGAAGTATAAGAAAATTGTTGCACAGGAATAATAGAATATTCTAATAACAACTCTTCATTCCATCCATTTGCTTTGGACCAGTTCCCATAAATTCTTCGACAAGACGGAAATCCGTAGGCTTCCAGCTCCTGAAAAATGATCGGTGCGTATTTAGGACTGATATTATCTGCATCGATCAGAACTGCAAACTGATTCTTTTCTTCTTCTATCATATTTTCCCTCATATCTAGCTATTGTTTATAGTTCTTTCCTGTAAAATGAAAAAAAGGATATATCCTCTCGAATATATCCTTAAATAAATACCAAGCGGGTGATGGGAATCGAACCCACGTGATCAGCTTGGAAGGCTGGAGTTCTACCATTGAACTACACCCGCATATCTTGTTCGCTGTGTTGTGTTTTCCTCAGCGACAAGTAATACTATACCACCACTTTTTATAAATTGCAAGTGTTTTTTTGAATTTTTTTCATTTTTTTTGAATATCTTATGATAAAGGGGTTTTGGGGTATATTTTATGATGAATAAGATCTGGTGTTTTATGATCCTTGCAGGACTCATTGTCAGCAGTTTTAATGGAAAGATCACAACACTTTCTGATACCATTCTTTCTTCTTCCAAAGAGGCTGTGGAACTCTGTATTCTAATGTTTGGAATTGTTGGGTTATGGTCTGGACTCATGAACATTGCTCTGTCTCTTGGAATTACTACACAACTTCAAAAGCTGTTAACCCCTTTTCTGACTTTTTTATTTCCAAATCTGAAGAATCAAAAAGCGAAAGAATATATCAGTACAAATATTGTCGCAAATATATTAGGTCTTGGTTGGGCTGCAACTCCTTCCGGATTAAAAGCTATGGAAGAATTACAAAAAGATAACCCTGACAAAAACACCGCAACAAATGAAATGTGTTCGTTCCTAATTCTTAATATATCATCTCTGCAATTGATTCCGATTAATATCATTGCCTACCGAAGCCAATACGGCTCTGTCAATCCATCTAAGATCTTAATTCCAGGACTTATCGCTACTTTAGGTTCCACGATCGTTGCTGTTATCTATATCAAATGGAAGGACCGAAAACGATGATCACATTTCTTGCAAATCTTGTCATTCCTTTATTCATATTTACACTTGTTTTATATGGAACCCTAAAGCGTAAGGATATCTATACCCCTTTTCTTGAAGGTGTCATGGATGGATTTAAAATTGTTCTTGAGATTGCCCCAACTCTGATCGCTTTGTTTTTTGCGATTCAGATCTTTCGTTCTTCTGGAGCCTTGGATCTGATCGTTCGTTTTCTGACTCCTATGGGAAAACTATTAAAGATTCCTAAAGAAGTTTTACCCGTGATCTTTGCAAAACTTTTTTCTTCTTCCGCTGCAACTGGATTCCTGCTTGATATTTATAAAACTTCCGGGCCGGATTCTTTGGCTGGGTTTATGTCTTCTGTGATCCTTAGTTCAACAGAAACTTGTTTTTACACATTATCCGTGTATTATTCTGTGGTTGGAATAAAAAAGATTCGATATACATTGACTGGGGCATTGCTGGCCGTTTTTGTTGGTACTTTTATTTCTGTATTCATCTCTTATCTTTAACTTTTCCCGATATATTTATGATATAATTTTGACATAAATAAATTTAGATTGCATTATAAAAATCAGCATACACAAAAAACGAGTGTTATCAGCATCTACTACTGATAGCACTCATCTTTTTTATTCCATATCTTTTCGTTTCTCTAATTCTCTCAAACTGACAACCAGATCATAAACTTCCGGCCGTCGTTCTTTCAAATGTTCATCCAAACGATGTCTTCGCTCTTTAAATCTCTGTGCAAGTTCTGGATGTTCTTTCATAATACGTTCATGAATTTCCCTTCGATGTTCCTCAAAACGTGCCGCCAGAGTTCTTTCATCTTTTCCAGAAATATTTACGATCTCTTTTAGATGTTCTTCCAGATGTTCTAACCATTCATCTTCGTCAAAAGCTTCCATATGTGACCAGCTTCCATGTAACAGCTTTTCTACATCTCCATTTTGCTTTAACTGCTTAATCTGATTTGTAATCTGCCTCTCAATCTGATCTTCCGTGTCAGAACCAAATGCCCAGACAAATTCCTGCATACGGTTATCTACACGCTTTCTTGATGCACTGCGTTCTTCATTATCAACTCCGCCTTCTAATGGATACGGACGTTTGATCCCCATATCTTTCAACGCAATATAAATCGTCCTTCTGACACATCCTTCTTCGATCAGATATCCGATTCCAAGCTTTCTCATCTGCTCATTTAAATCTGCGATATGTTCTGTGATATAAAATCTTATTCCTTGCTCTTTCAATGACTTATAAAGAATCTCAATGCGGTCTGCTGCCGTGATATCCATACTTCCAATTCCGCTGGCATCAAGGATCACTGCTTTGATATTTCCTCTGCGTTCAAGTTCCTGCTCAATATCCTGCTGCAACACTCCTGCATTGGCAAAAAACAAATTGCTGCTGAAACGATAGATCAACACACCTTCAATCTCGTGAATCTGACGACTCTCAGCTAAATCACGAAAATGCTTATGTCCTGGCTGAATTCCCAGAAAACAACTTGCTGGTTTTGATGATCGTATCACCATTTCTGCAAAAGATAAGATAATTCCGATCAATACACCATTGATCGTTCCAAGTAACAATACCCCAATAAATGCACCCCAGAAAATAAAACATTCTGTGCGGCTGACTTTCCACAGTTTTACCGCCAGTTCAAATTCTGTTGCTCCCAGAAGTGCGGAAATTACGATCGCCGTCAATACCGGAACTGGCAGATATCCAATAAATCCTGTTCCAAATAACAGTAATAGGATCATAGATAATCCTGCAACAATACTCATTAACTGTGTTTTTCCCTGATATTGTTCTCCCATCGCCGTTCTTGAAACAGATCCGTTGATCGGACAGCATCCAGTCAATGCTGCCACAAGATTTCCAACTGCAAATGCTAGTAATTCTTGATTATCATTGATACGATATCCATTTTTCTGTGCAAAATTATTCTCTGCAAGAAGTGTTTCCGCCATAATAACGACCGCTACCGACAAACTGATCGTCACCACTTCATCCATTGGAATTAACATAAGATTTGGAAAACTCCATTTGGGAAGTCCTGGTGCTACGGCATCTAATGTCTTAATTCCCCATTCTTTCATTGGCAGAACCTGCGTCAAAACAGCCCCTGCTGCCATCATCACAACTGCCATTGGGAATTTCGGCATGATCTTTTTTGCTGCCAACAAGATGACTAATGATAGGATTCCTAAGATCAATGATGGAAGATTGATCTGTTCTGCTGTTTTTTCTATATGCTCTAACAGTTCTAATAATTCTCCAGTTCCTGCTGTTCCTCCCATTAATTTCGACACTTGCATCAAAATGATCGTCGAACAGATTCCTGTAATAAATCCACCCATAACTGGTGCTGAAATATAATTTACAAGTTTTCCTGCATGCATCAGATAAAATGCGAGCAGCCACAATGCCACAAAAAATGTGATCACTGGCACAACTGCAAGTGCTTCTTTGGAACCACTTTGTATATTCATCCCAAGAAGTGCTGATCCAACCAACGCTGCTGGTGCCGCATCCACTCCAAAGATGAACTGCGGAGATGTAGAAAATAATGCAAATAAAATGATCGGAAATACAGACCCATATAGCCCATAAACCGCAGGTAATCCGGCAATCTGGGAATATCCCATAGAAATTGGAATCGATACTGCCATGATGATGATTCCTGTGATCACATCATGCAACAGATTTTCTCTTTTATAATCTTTTATTGTATGTCCTAATATCATAATTCTGTATGAAACACTCCCAACAAACTATTCTCTGATTTCCATCCAAGATATCTCAATGTTTCTTCCAATCCAGACATCACTTCTAACATATCTCCTACATTTGCACTTGCACCCATATGCCCGATTCGAATGACTTTTCCTGCCAATTCTCCGAAAGAACCTGCCAGCATGATTCCATGTTTTTCTCTCATTCTTTCCAGAATATCATCCGCTGTCATTCCTTCTGGTACATCAAATACTGTAACCGTATCTGAAAATCCACTTTCCAAATGTAATTTTAGACCAAATGCTTCAATGGCTTTTCTTGTCGCATTGGCGATTCTGGCGTGACGTTTGATCAGATCTTTATCCGCTGCAATATTATCCATCGCTGCTTTCAATCCATAGATATCACTGATTGGCATTGTATATGGGAACCATAAATTTTTATAGTAATCTTTGAAAATCGTCAGATTACAATAAAATGATGCGATTGGTGTTTTTCGATTTTCCATAACCTTTTTAGCTTCATCACTGATCGTTACGAAAGTAAGTCCTGGAGGCGCTGAAACTGCTTTTTGAGATCCTCCACATAAGATATCGATCTGTGCTTTATCAACATTGACTTCATTTCCAAACATTCCTGAAACAGAATCTGTAACTGTCATGATTCCATAGGATTTCAATAATGGACAGATTTTATGAATGTCATTTAACATTCCACTTGGAGTATCACAATGAACAACTGTTGCATATTTAAAATCGTGATCTTCCTTCAGATATGCATCTAATTCATCAACATCAAATGCATTTTTATAATCTTTTGTATACATAACAGGAGTTCCACCATACATAGATACAAAATCTGCAAATCCTGCTCCATAAATTCCATTATCAAGAATTAAAACTCTATCTCCCGGCTCTGTCATAGATGCACATGCTGCCTCTAAACCAAGGATTCCTTCTCCGCTTAGGATCAGTGTTTCATTCTTCGTATGAAGCAGCTCACTGATCAGCTCACAGGTTTCCTTGTATTCATCATAGAATTGCGGATCCAAATCTGCATTCGTTGTAGAAAGGCTTCTCGCCAGTCTTACATTTTCTGGCACCTGAACAGGTCCTGGTGTCATAATCTTGTATTTACTCATATCCGTCACTCACTTTCTTTTTTATTTTTATAATGTAATATACCGGGATCACTGCATAGAAAATGCTTTGGCAATCCCGGTATCATTATATCATTTTATTATGCAAACTGTGTAATTCCAATTTTCTTAACTGCAATCTCAATTGGTTCGATCACGATCAGTACAACAACTGCTGCTACAGCAATCTGTACGACATTTCCTGGAACGGAACTGATTGGTGCAATAAAGTTTCCATAAAGAATGATCTCTGCAATATAATATCCAACGATCTTAATTACAAATGCTGCAAAGATTGCTGCAACTTTCCATCCATACTGGTCATGCTTTTCTGTCATAGCTCCAACAACATATCCCATGATTCCTACGATAATAAATGTAAATGGTGCCCACGCTGTCCATCCTGACAACAGATCAAATAATCCCATTCCAACTCCACCAGCGATAGCTCCTGTTTTCTTACCGAATAAAATTGCCATAATAAATAGAGGAACATTTCCTAAATGAATCAGACCTCCATTAGCTGCGATCGGTAATCTTACGTTAACAAACGCTGTAAACACATAAGTTAATGCAACTGCCATTGCTGTTATTGCAATAAACTGTACTTTATTTTCTTTCATTGTATTTTCCTCACTTCCTGATTTCTTGTATGATATATAGTTTTTAAGTACGCTGCGTTCCTTTATTGTGTTATAATTTATCGTGTCATTGGTATTTTTAAAATAGCCAGTTTTTTTATTTTTAATGGTGCCAGTTTATGATTTTCTTTTACTTTTTACTTAATATCTGTCTCAATTTCTTTTCCTTATCCTGATCCAATACTCTCTTCGGAATAATAATCGCTTGTACAGAGCTCATGTAAACATAAAAAGCTTTCTCTGTTTCGCAAACATCTTCTACCTTTTTATAATCTACTTTCACTTCCTGACCTTTTGTTATCTCTATGATCTGATCTTCTGTAAAATTTAATGTTGTTTCTTCTGCAAATGGTAGTCCTTCTTTTTCTTTCATTTTTAGAATTGTCTTACGAATCCCTCTTTTCATAATCTTTTTAGCTAGTAATATATCCACCACAGAAAAAATGAATAATACAATTGCTTCACCAATAATTAACATTACTTCTGCTCTTGCTAGTATGAAAATGATCATAGCTAGAATACTGATCATTGGACCGATTAATCTTAAAAAAAACAGGTTTCTTTTTCCTATTTCTGAATGAATTAACTGATGAAATTCGTTGAATTCTATGTAGTCTTCATCTGTTAATTTGTAATTTAATTGCAGCATATTCCTTCCCCTCCTTGGTTTGTATGAATATCTTTATGATACGATATCATTTTAGGAAAATAAAGAATTTTTGCTTTATTTTTTTAGATAACACACATACTTTGATTCATTAAGTTATGCATACTTGAAATATTTATAAATATATGTTATATTATCTTCGAAAAAATGAGATAATGTCCAAGTGACACAGAAAAAAGATCCAGAAAAGCGCATTATCTGGCTCTTTTTTCTTATAATTTTATTCAAAGCATTTTAAAACACTATGATTCTTACCACTTCCATAAAAATTCAAACTCATATTTTCCAATTCTCTGCTCTGGGGCATGGAATCCGTCTCCGTAAATAATTGTCTTTCTTTGATATGACTCAAGTTTTCCTTTCTTGTCTGTAATTTTTCTTAACTGACTTTGAGCATTATTATTTCTCCATTTTTTATTTTCACTGCTCAAACCTTTCACTGAATCACAAACTTTAATCTTCTGAATCTGATAAGAGATTTTTCAGTCATTGATTATCTAAAAACATAAACAAATACCGTAAAATATACATACTATGAGTTTTGATTTATTTGATTTAATACCTGTAAACTTTAGGTATCTGAGAAAAACGAAGACTACAGCTATCAAACCAACAAATAAATTTTACATATGTTCACGAAAGTAATCATGAAAATACTGCATAACCTTCACCAACAGATCCTGTTCCTGCTCATTAAGCGTATCAAGCAGTCCCTGGATCATACGTTTATGAAATTCTCTGTGATGACTGTATGCTTTCCTCCCCTTCTCAGAAAGAGATATATAAACAACTCTGCGATCTTTCTCTCCGCGTTTGCGATTTACATATCCTTTCTTCAAGAGGTTATTGATAGCGGTTGTAAGTGTACCAACCGTAATGTTTAAATCTCCTGCAATCGTTGACATATTCTTCGGTTTTTTGATTCCGATCGCATCAATAATATGCAGATCTTTGTTCGAAATATCCTTAAACTCATCTGTGATCACGGCTTTCTCTTCTTCATATGAAATTCCGTGGAATAAGTCTACCACCATATTATTTAAACGATCTTTATCCAATCAATTTACCTCCTAAACAACGATTTAAGAGTATTATACCTTTAATTATTGGAATTTTCCACTTCTAAATTGTGTGCTTCTCCAATAACTTTTGCTAAAGCTTCTTTTGCCTGTGTAGGAAGTGCATTGTATCCACCATCTTCTACGTCTTTCTCGAAGACAAAGTTTAATCGATCTGTCATTCTTGCTTTTAATGTTTCCACGTAATTCATATCATTAAAGTCTGAAACATATCCTTCCATCTCAAGCACTTCGATATCTGTAAATGGTCCCCACTGTTTGAATTCTCCAGTTCCTTCTACAACCTGCTCGATTGCGGAAATTGTTGTTGCAGGTTTGATATCTTTACCCATGAAGTCTCCTGTATTAATGATGTAGCAATCTACATTTCTTTCTTTTACAAGTTTTCTAAACTTCTTGTAGTCATTTACAAGAGGGTATGTTCTAAATGGGTTTGCATATGGTTCTACAACCAGACGGTTTGGATCTACTCCAGGTGCCAGACGTTCCGCACTGCTTCGTTTTGTTGCAAGTGTTGCTCCCATAACAGATGCTAAGGAAGCTCCTTTGATCTTAACGATTGGTGGGATTGTTGGGTCTTTCATGATCCAGAAGATTGCATTGACTGGGTCATTGATCTTATCTACACGGTTTGGTGACCATAATTTGGACTTGATCGCACGACCATTTCCGTTACGGATGTCTTCTGTGACAAGAACGACTTTTCCTTCGCTGTCTCTTGTTGCAGAGCAATTCTGTGCTGTTAATAAGTATTTATTATCTGGGCATCCTGTTGGATAATCCGCTGTTTTATCAAAGTATGTTGGTTCCATTGCAATAGATGCACCTGTTTCTGTATTGATGATAAATGCATCGTCATGCAGAACCTGAATCTCTTCGTATTTATTATTATGTGTTGCATGTGTTAATGTGGATTTTCCTGATCCTGATAATCCGAAGAAAGATGCTACGAATTTCTCTCCATTATCTAATCTGAATTCTTTCTGTCCACCATGGCAGGAAGCATATCCGTTACGATTTGCGATCGCCCATGCAATTGTTAATGTACCTTTCTTATGTTCCCCAAAGTATTTCATACCAAGAAGTGCAGCACAGTTTGTGTCTGTATTAAAATATGTTAATCCTAATGGATGTTCTTCATGTGTCCACTGTGGATCTGAGAAAATATAGATATCTGTCTCATCTGCAACTGGCTGTGAATTCTTATACATTTCATTGTATTCAGGATTCATATACTGGAAATTTAACATCCAGGAATATAAAATATTTTCTTCACCTTCTGGAATTAAAAGATGTGCTTTTACCATAAATTCAGGATCTAAACCGATATATACCTGTGCATGATACATTGTTGTCCATCTTGTATCATAGATCGCGTCCATCAGTTTCAGATCCAGATCATTTGTATCTACACCAGGTTCACTGGAAATTCTTCTTGCGGCTGCACAACGTCCAGTCACTGATCCATCATTAAATAACAGAACTTTGGACCCCTCATCTAAACCAATCGCTTCTGGTTTATATACTGGCATATCTGTAACGATCGTTCCAGGTGAATTCTTTGCTAATTCATAAGCCTGTTTTAAATCTTTTACTTCTACAACGTTATTTCCATAGAATGCTGCTTCAATAATGGATCTTGTTTTTGAAAATCCAGGCTTTCCTTTTCCGATTTCTTCATGTGTGTAATAAGCTTTTGTTGACATAAGTTACTCCTCCATTCATAGGTTGCTTTCGATGCGTCTTCTCAAAATGTCAAAACTACATGGGCCTGCATCTAAAATCTCTGTGTGGTACGCTTTTAAGCTGTATTTATTCCCTGCCATTTTCTTATAATCAGTCAAAAGCTCATGAAACTCCTGATAACCGATATAATAAGATAAATAATTTGCAGGATTCTCGATGATCATCTGAAATAATTCATCTGCTTGAGAATCATCCATTCCAAATGATCTTAAATACGCCCTGACATCTTTCTTCTTCCATCCTTCATAATGAACTCCAAGATCAACTCTTGAACAAAGTGCCAGATTGTACTCGTACATCTCCATATTCATCTGTTGATAAATATCGCCATATCCTTCAGCATCCATCATACTGTAACTAAAAACTTCTACATACGTTGCATATCCTTCTGAATATCCAGGATAATCAAGCAGATAACGCACTGGATCATCGTTCCTTGCCGCATAATATACATTCTGGTATAAATGTCCTGGGTATCCTTCATGTGCCAAAGTTGGATATAACTCTGCAGTCTGTGCCTTATTAATGTAAATTACATTCTCCTTGTAAGAATCAATCTCTGGTACCATATAGAACGCAGGACTGGTATATTCTTCCATGGTTTTGTGCACATATTTTATTTTACAGCTAACTTTTGGTGCCTTTGGATAATATTTTACCATCTTTTGCCTTAGTTTGTTAAGTATATTTTGTGGATTTTGCACAATTTTTATATTTTTTTTATGATTTCTATATTCATTTATGATATTTGGATACTTTTTTTGCAATTTTATAAGTTTTCGAAGGCATTTTTCAATGGATCGATCACTGATTTCGATCATTTCTTCTATCGTTTTATCTGATCCTGTTTTCTGTGCAACCAATACTTTATAATATTCTTTTCCATTTTTATAATAATACAGACCATTTTCATTTTTCCCATTTCCATTTAATGCCTGCAAATGGGAATATAATTTTTCATAAGCAGGCAGCACCTTTGTACCGATCAATTTCTTATTTTCTCTGCAGTATTTCTTTTTCTGAGCTGCATTAATTCCTTTAATATCTGCAATTCTTAAATTAAATGTTGCAACCAACATATTGTTTTCTTTTTGCTTTATGACATTCTGAATCTGCTGCAATACTTCTTTTAAAGACTGATCAGATAGGAATAAATTTCTCTTTACCTGTTCCTTGCTGTATTCGATCAGTGAATCAAAATATCCATCCAGTCCCTTCAATAATTGAAAATAGCTTTTGATATCTTTCTCATTTTTCAGACGATATTCACTTAATGTCAGAAGAATCTGTGCCTGCTGCCCAGATGTTTTCCCAAGGATTCTTTCATAATACGGATACATCGAAAGATTTTTCTGTCTTCTTAAATAATCCATCAAAACCATATATGTATTTTGCTGTTTTTTCGTCAATTCCTTTTGTTTAAATTTTTTTAACTTCTCAATTTCTTTTGAAATTTTAATTTTTTCATTCAAGATACTTCCCTGATTCATGGATGGATAAAGATTTTTCGGTTGTTCTAATCTATATTTTTCTGGATTTTCTAAAAAGAAATGCATCGTGATCTCATTTGTTGATATATTTTCTTTAAAAAACGCATCCGTATACTGATCAAATACTTTTTTTGTTGTATTCTTTTTTTGATCTTTCCATTCTTGGATCAGACTATATCCTCCTAGAAATATCAGACAAATTCCAATCATGATCAACTTTATTCTGATCTTTTTCAATCTCCCTGCAAATTCCATTTCTACCTCCAAATAAACACTTGTTAATATCTTATTTTTTAAAGAAAAAAAATAGACTATCCGCACAAGATGTACTATAATTATAAGGATAGAAACAGAAAATCGGAGGATCATTATGAGTAAGAAACCATATTATATTACGACTGCAATTACTTATACTTCCGGAAAACCTCATATTGGTAACACATATGAGATCATCCTGGCAGACAGTATTGCTCGATATAAAAGAATGGAAGGCTATGACGTATTTTTCCAGACAGGAACTGACGAACATGGCCAGAAAGTAGAATTAAAAGCAGAAGAAAAAGGAGTAACACCAAAAGAATTCGTTGATGATGTTGCCGGAGAAATCAAGAGAATCTGGGATCTTATGAACACTTCTTATGACCGTTTTATCAGAACAACTGATGAAGATCACGAGAAACAGGTTCAGAAGATTTTTAAGAAATTATATGAACAGGGAGATATCTACAAAGGTGAATACGAAGGTTTATACTGTACACCTTGTGAATCTTTCTTCACAGAGAGCCAGTTAGTAGATGGTAAATGTCCTGACTGCGGACGTCCAGTACAACCTGCAAAAGAAGAAGCTTATTTCTTAAAATTAAGCAAATATGCAGACCGTCTGATTGAACACATCAATACACATCCTGAATTTATTCAGCCAGAATCCCGTAAGAATGAGATGATGAACAACTTCCTTCTTCCTGGACTTCAGGATCTGTGTGTTTCAAGAACATCATTTTCATGGGGAATCCCAGTTGACTTTGATGAAGGACACATCGTTTATGTATGGTTAGATGCATTGACAAACTATATCACAGGTATCGGTTATGACTGTGATGGAAACAGTTCAGACAAGTTTAACAAGTTCTGGCCTGCAGATCTTCACCTGATTGGTAAAGATATCATCCGTTTTCATACAATTTACTGGCCAATCATCCTGATGGCACTAGATCTTCCACTTCCTAAACAGGTATTTGGACATCCTTGGCTGCTTCAGGGCGATGGTAAGATGAGTAAATCCAAAGGTAACGTTTTATACGCAGATGATCTGGTTGACTTCTTCGGAGTTGACGCAGTGCGTTATTTCGTTCTTCATGAAATGCCTTTCGAACGTGATGGTGTGATCTCATGGGAATTGATGATCGAGCGTATGAACTCTGACCTTGCAAATATTCTTGGTAACCTTGTAAACCGTACGATTTCTATGTCCAACAAATATTTTGGAGGAATCGTAGAAGACAAGGGTGTTGTAGGAGATTATGATGATGATCTGAAAGCCGTTGTGACAGGTACAAGAGATAAAGTTGCTGAGAAGATGGCTGACCTTCGTGTTGCAGATTCAATGACTGAGATCTTTAACTTATTCCGTCGCTGCAACCGTTATATTGATGAGACTATGCCTTGGGTATTAGCAAAAGACGAAGCTTCAAAAGACCGTCTGGCTACTGTTTTATACAACCTTGTTGAAGGAATCACAATTGGTGCATCTTTATTATCACCATATATGCCTGAGACATCTGAGAAGATCTTTGCTCAGTTAAATACATCTATGGTTGAATTTGATAACCTTGCAACATTCGGAAACTACAAGAGTGGTACAAAAGTAACTGAAAAACCTCAGATCTTATTTGCAAGATTAGATGAGAAAGAAGTTATGGAAAAAGCTAAAGTCTTAATGGAGAAACAGGCTGCTTCTGTCAAAGCTGCAAACGCTGCTGTAGAAGAAGATACTGTCATCGACATTGAACCAAAAGATGAGATCACTTTTGATGATTTCACTAAGATGCAGTTCCAGGTTGGTGAGATCATTGCCTGTGAAGAAGTGAAGAAATCCAAGAAACTTCTTTGCTCTCAGGTTAAGATCGGAAGCCAGGTAAAACAGATTGTTTCTGGTATCAAAGCTTATTATAAACCAGAAGATATGGTCGGTAAGAAAGTTATGGTACTTGTGAACTTAAAACCAGCCAAATTAGCAGGAGTTCTCTCTGAAGGAATGTTACTTTGTGCTGAAAATGATAAGGGTGAATTAGCTCTTGTAACACCAGATAAAGATATGCCAGCAGGTGCTGAAATCTGTTAATTATACTTATTTATTCTCTAGTTTATAAGTAAACAAATGAATTGACAACCAGATTTTGGTATGCTATGGTTTAAGATATAAAATGATTGTAAGACATTAAGGAGGTTTACACATGAAAAGTACAGGCATTGTAAGAAGGCTTGACGAACTTGGAAGAATTACTTTACCGATCGAATTACGTCGTAACTTTGATGTGAACGAACGCGATCCTCTTGAAATATTTGTAGATGACGATAAGATTATTTTAAAGAAATATAATCCTGCAGATATTTTTACTGGAGAAGATATGGATGATCTGATTGACTACAAAGGAAAGAAAGTCTCAAGAAAATCTATCATTGAATTAGCTAAACTTGCTGGATTCGAAATTACTGAAGCGTAATTTTTTGGATCATTTCAATAAAGACAAACAAAAGGTATGGGAATTGATATTATTTTCCCATACCTTTTTTGTTGATATATTTTTATTCCTCTTCCAACAACTGCTGATAAATCTCTCTCTTACCAACACCTCGATCTTTGGCTACCAGTTTCATCGCTTCTTTCTTTGAATATCCCTGATCCATATAACGGTTCATATGCTCTGACAATGGAATCTTTAGAAATTCTTCCTGACTCTCTTCTTTTAATTCTTGAAATGATTTTCCTTCTATTATCATCACACATTCGCCTTTTGGCGGATTTTCTCTATGATAGGCAAGGATTTCCCCAAGCGTTGATTTAAAAATGCTCTCATGCTTCTTTGTGAGTTCTCTGCATAATGTCATGGATCTGTCTCCGAGCACTTCATGTAGTTCTTCCAAAGTCCTTACTAAACGATGTGGTGCTTCATAAATGATAATAGATCTTGTCTCATTTTCCAGAGAATCAAGAATCTGTTTTCTTTCTTTTTTATCTGATGGAAGAAATGCTTCAAAACAAAATCTTCTTGTTGGCTGCCCAGAGATGATCAGTGCATTGATCAACGCACATGCTCCCGGTAATGCAGTAACTGTGATTCCTGCTTCATGGCACTGTCTTACCAATTCTTCTCCTGGATCTGAAATTCCCGGTGTCCCAGCATCTGTAATGAGTGCGATATCTTTTCCTTCCTGCAACTGCTTTACAAGAACTTTTGCTTTCTCCACACGATTATACTCATGATAGCTTGTCATCTTTGTCTTAATTTCAAAATGATTTAATAATTTGATACTGTGCCTTGTGTCTTCCGCTGCGATCAGATCAACTTCTTTTAATGTGTTTATCACACGAAAAGTAATATCTTCCAGATTACCAATCGGTGTCGCACACAAATATAATGTTCCACTCATGCTTATTCCTCCGGATTCATTCCATAAATCTTATAAATTTCTTCTGTGTATTTTCCTTCTTTTTGATAAACGATCAATGGAGGCTCAACTGTCATTCTTGACTTTCCGCCTTTTACTGCTTCTAATAAAAATATATTCGGTTCTTTATCAATGTATGGATGCACAAAACGGATTCTTTTTGGCTCTAATCCATCCTTAGACAGCTGGCATAAAATCTCTGACAATCTGAATGTTCTGTGTACCAGAAACAGCTTTCCTTTATTCTTTAAAAGCTTTTTAGCTGCTGCCGTGATATCCGCAAATGTACAAAGTATCTCATGTCTTGCGATTGCTTTCGTCTCCGACGGATTCTTAAGTCCATGCTGTCCGATCATATATGGTGGATTTGATGTGATCGTGTCAAAACTATCATGCGAAAAAATCGCAGAAGCCTCTTTGATATCACCCTCTACGATCTCTATCTTATCTTCTAAATGATTTAATTTGACACTTCTTGCCGCCATCTCCGCCATCTCTGGCTGTATTTCAAGCCCTGTAAGATGAACAGCCTTCGTCTTTGCCTCCATCAAAATTGGGAGGATTCCAGTCCCCGTACCGAGGTCTAGAACTCTCCCACCATTCTTAACTTGTGCAAAATCTGATAAAAGAACCGCATCCATTCCAAAACAAAATCCCTGTTCTTTCTGGATGATCTGATAACCATTGATCCCAAGATCATCAATTCTTTCTCTTTCCATGTCCTTTATTACATCCTTGATTCTTATTATTGCATCCTTTGCTGCACCCCTGACATCCTTGTGGCTTTTTCTTTCTCATCAGAAGATCATCAATCTTATATTCCTGGATTTCTTTATCTCCATTCTCATCTTCCACGATCAGTTTTACCTTCTGTCGAAGTACATCTACTCTCTGAACTTCTCCAACTACGCCATCTTTTGTCTTTAATTTCTCACCAACATTTGGAAGCTTACTGTTTAAATACTCATATGTTTCCTGTTCATTCTTAAGACAGCACATCAATCTTCCGCAGACTCCTGAAATCTTTGTCGGATTCAGTGACAGATTCTGCTCTTTGGCCATCTTGATAGAAACAGGTGCAAACTCAGATAAAAATGTATTACAGCATAATTTTCTTCCACAGATTCCCATACCACCAAGCATCTTGGCTTCATCTCTGACGCCGATCTGTCGTAATTCAATTCTTGTCCTGAACACTGCTGCCAGATCCTTTACAAGTTCACGAAAATCAACTCGTCCATCTGCCGTAAAGTAAAATAATACTTTATTATTATCAAATGTATATTCTGTTGATACAAGCTTCATATCAAGCTCATGCTCCTTGATCTTATCAAGGCATATCTTATATGCTTCTTTTTCTTTCTCTCTATTCTTCGCTGCCCTTTCTTCATCTTCTTTGGTTGCGATTCTTAAAACAGGTTTTAATTCATCTCCGATGCATTTTTCCTTTACCTGTCTTCTCTCAGAAACGACTGATCCAAATTCAATTCCTCTGGCAGTTTCCACGATCACGTGGTCTCCTGACTTTACCTGAAATTCCTTTGGATTAAAGAAATATATCTTTCCTGCAGTACGAAATCGCACTCCAATTACTTCTACCATACTTTACCATTCTCCTTTATCGTCACAAGCAGCATTTCGATTGCCACTTCAAAATTAACATTCGCGATCAGTCGCCTTCTAGCCTTTTCTACCTCATCAAGAATATGACTGATTCCCTCAAATGAAATATAAATCTCCTGATCTTTTAGCTGACGGTATTTATCTTTAAATACAAGTTGATTTAAAGATCCTGTTGTCTTAAGAATCAGCATATCTCGATACCATACCATAATGATATCAAGGAAATCATAAATCTCATTCTTATATTTTGTCAGACTCTTCGCATACGATACAACTTCATAAATCTCCATACTCTTCATATGAGTGATCACGTTCATTGTATCATTCAGCATATCTTTAAATTCTTCTGTATCCAGTACATGCAATGCACGTCCAATATTCCCAAGTGAAAATGCTGCTGCAAATGCGATATCTGCATGACTTGCCCCTGTATTGGCTTTTAGATAATCTTCAATTTCGCTTTCTCTGACACTTCCTAATGTCATGGACACACATCTTGAGAGGATCGTATCTAACAATCTATCCTTATTGTTTGTTAATAGAAGAATCACTGCATATGCAGGTGGTTCTTCTAATGTCTTTAATAAGGCATTCTGCGCTCCTGCATTCATTCTATCCGCATCATCAATGATATAAATCTTATAATCTCCGCTATACGGTTTAATATCGATCGTCTCATTGATCCCTTTTCGAATATCATCAACTCTGATTTCATACTTTTCATGAGTAATATAAATGACATCTGGATGATTTAATGAATCCACCTGCTTACATGCTGCACATTCTCCACATCCATCTTTGTGTTCGCACAGAAGTGCCTTCGCAACTGCCTTTGCGATCATCATCTTTCCGCTTCCATCTTCGCCACTTAATAAATAGGCATGGGAAACTTTTCCCGTCTTGATTGCTTCTTCAAAATGAGAAATTATTTTTTTATGTCCTATAATTGCATCAAAACTCTTCATACTACATCACCCTTTACCATGAAATTTTTTGTTGACCTGTGAAACAATCTTCTGATGAATCTCTTCGATCGTCAGACTTCCGTCAACAGTATAGATTCTATCTGGATGCAGGCTCGCAAGTTGTCTGTATCCTTCAACAACCTTCTTATGAAAATCAATTGTCTCGCTTTCCATTCGGTCCAGCTCTGCCTGTTTTTTCTTTCTTGAAATACCAGCTTCTGCATCCAGATCGATCATAATCGTCAGATCTGGCATCGTATCTCCGATTGCAAATTGATTTACTTTGTAAACAAGATCAATTCCCATTCCTCTGGCAATTCCCTGATAGACTGCAGATGATTCCACAAATCGATCACAGATTACGATCTTTCCATCTTCTAATGCCGGACGAATGACTTCTTCGATCAATTGAGCTCTGGCAGCTGCGTAAAGCAGTAATTCCGTCATATGTCCCATCTCAGTAAATTCTTTGTTAAGGATCACATTTCTTACAGCCTCACTGATCGGTGTTCCGCCAGGTTCTCTACATACTATTATATCATAACCTTTGTCAGATAAGTAGTCTCTTAGTAATTCTATTTGTGTTGTTTTTCCAGCTCCATCTGGTCCTTCAACGGTCAAAAATAATCCCATATTTATATCCTCTCATCTATTTATTATATATATTTTATGATCATTCAGTCCTATCACTTTCATATTATATTGCTCATACTGTCTGATCTTATCGATCACATACTTATCGATCACTTCTCCAGGCACAACAAGTGGAATTCCTGGTGGATACAAAAAAATAAATTCCGCTGCAATCTCATCTTTTGCATCATCATAATCAATCTGTATTCGATCTTTTGTTGCAGCTTCTTCTGGTTTTAACATCTTTTTATTTTGATGAAAATCATTTTCCAAAAATAAATACTCTGTATTCTTTTTTGTGATCTCACTGTCGATCTCTTTTAATGCCTGATACAATCTATCGTACCCTTCTTGTGTATCGCACACACTTGTCATTGCGATCACATAATAAAGTTCTGACATTTCCATCTCTAAATGATAGTTGTCTCTTAAAATCTCAAATAGTTCTTCTCCAGATATTGTCGTGTCTTTTACCGAAAACACAAGTTTTCCAATATCATCCGTTGGTACTAGTTTGATATATTTTAATTCTTCTAGTTTTTCACGTAGTATCCACAATTTTTCGTAATATTGTTGAAAATATCCACGATTTTCATTACATATGTGGATACATTGTTCAATTGATGCTATCAACACATAGGATGGGCTGCTGCTCTGAAATATTGACAATTTCTTTTGCATCATTTCTCTTGTGACACAATCTGTGCACAAATGAAGTAATCCCGTTTGCGTAAATGCGGGCAATGTCTTGTGCAGACTTTGTATCACAATGTCTGCTCCGCTATTTGCTGCACTCTCTGGAAATGCCTCATGATAAATAAAATGAGCCCCATGAGCTTCATCTACGATCAATGGTATATTATTTCGATGCAGAACATCTGATATTCCTTCGATATCTGATACTCTTCCTTCATATGTTGGTGAAACAAGGACCATTGCCTTAATTGAAGTTTCTTTTGTTATGATATTTTCTATCTGTTCCTTCGTAATGCCTTTACAGATTCCATATTCATCAATCTCTGGATAAATATAGATTGGATCAAGTCCCAACAATTCTATCGCGTGATAGACTGACTTATGACAGTTTCTCGCAACCAGTATCTTATCTCCAATATTACACAATGCAGCTATTGCAGCTAAATTCCCCGCAGTGCTGCTGTTTACCAGTAGATAACTCTCTTTTGTTCCATAAATCTGTTTTAAATCATCCATCAATTCTCGAATCATTTCTTCTGGATGGTGAAGATCATCAAATCCTGTAATCTCTGTAATATCAATTTTGGAAATCGCATCTAATAATGGATCGATCTTTAAATTTCTTTTATGTCCTGGCATGTGAAAAGGATAATCTTCTTTGTATTGTAGTTGTTTCAACTTATTATAAATTGATGTCATTTTTTATCCCTTTGTAAACATATTTTTTCATTTTTATTATATCATACTTAATTCCTATTGAATAGGAATTAAAAAAAAGAGTCAACTTTCGGTTTTTTCATTCTTTCTGAAAGTTAACTCTTTGAATTTCTTTATAAAATAAAAAAGATGCCCAGAGCCGGAATCGAACCAGCGACACGAGGATTTTCAGTCCTCTGCTCTACCGACTGAGCTATCTGGGCATACTACTTATTAAAATAAAAAATTGCGGGAGCCGGATTTGAACCAACGACCTTCGGGTTATGAGCCCGACGAGCTACCAGACTGCTCCATCCCGCGATAAAAATTAAGTGGTTGGAGAAGGATTCGAACCTTCGAAGGCGGTGCCAACAGATTTACAGTCTGCCCCCTTTGGCCACTCGGGAATCCAACCATATATATTTTAAACACCTAAATCATAACATAATTATGACCAGGTGTGAAGCCGTTGACCGGACTTGAACCGGTAACCTGCTGATTACAAATCAGCTGCTCTGCCAATTGAGCCACAACGGCATAGTTATTAAATTAAAAAGTGGGACCAATAGGACTCGAACCTATGACCCTCTGCTTGTAAGGCAGATGCTCTCCCAGCTGAGCTATGATCCCAAATATTCAAAAAATAAAGCGACCCGGATGGGAATCGAACCCACGACCTCCGCCGTGACAGGGCGGCGCTCTAACCAGCTGAGCCACCGGGCCTTATTTATAAAGGATATACCTTCAAAACAACATACAAGAATCTTTCTACATCTCTTACACTTCAGCCTTCTTTGGTTAAAGCCTCGACCGATTAGTAACAGTCAGCTC